>JGI12316J15310_10000364_pt2 | contig 85871 bp, 81 predicted proteins | sample MarCyaLeptolynsp_FD_15310 | JGI IMG/M metagenome (IMG submission 15310) | reverse complement strand
AACCGGAACTTGAAATAGAGCAGGACCCAGCCGAGCGCGATCGTGATGGTGGGAAACAGGATGTGAAAGGAGATATTGGCGCCGAACTGAATGCGCGCCAGAATGAGCGGGTCCATGGGGTCAGGCTTCCTTGCGGGTTGGGTTCGGTTTTGTGGCGCGGCCTGGAAGCACCGTCAGCCGGTCTTTCATGTCGAGGATTTTCTGCACTTTAGCGCCAAGCGACAACAATTGCGCCAACCGTTCGGTTTCCAGCCGCCGCACATCGTCATACCAGCCCGTCAACAGCTCGATCATTTCCGCCATTTCGCCCATGCGTGCCTGGGCATGTTCTTCTTCGGCGTTGGCCGGCGTCTGCATTGACAGGTCGCGGAGCACGGTCAGGGTGGGGTCGATTTCGCGTTTCTTGCGTTCTTCGGCCAGGATACGAACGATCTCCCAGACATCTCCCGGTGTCTGGAAATAGTCCCGGCGATCATCGGGCAGATGCTTGTGTCGCACCAGGTTCCAGGCCTGCAATTCCTTAAGGCCCATGGAGACATTGGACCGCGAAAATCCGAGCCTGTCGCAGATATCGTCTGCGTTCAGCGGGTCGGGGGATAGGAACAGCAGCGCGTAAATCTGCCCGACCGTGCGGCTGATGCCCCATCGTGAGCCCATTTCACCGAAATGCAGGACGAAGGTCTGGCTCATCGGAGACAGGTTCATAGGGTGGGTTCTCCGGTATTTTTTGAAATTTCAGGAACTTCTGAAATTCAAATAACCACTGGAAAGTGTCATTGCCACGCGACAGGCCGTCGCGGCGTTTATTCCGGCGACACCAGGTGACCGCGTGGATCGCGTATGGGCGTCAAAGACGGTGCGAGGCAGGAAAGTCGGCAGGTGATTGAAGGACCAGCCTGCGGTGCCGGCCGATTGCTGTGCTGTTTGAGCACCCGATAGGACGTTTTGTGACGAGCATCACGGATGGTGTGTTGCACGCATCACAGCGAACTGAGCGTTCGTGAAGCCATATCAGGTGTGTCGGGGACAGACAGGCATTCGCTTCTCCTCTCCGGCACAAGGGGTAGGGAGAACGAAACCATGGTCCGCAACGCACTGATCCTGATCACATTCGCCAGTTTTTTCATCGGCCCGTTCGCGGCGATTGCGGCGGTTTCCATCCCCGAGAGCTTCTCCGCCCGCGAAGGCAAGTCGGCCACCTGCTTCATCGGTATTGCCTGTTCGCAGGGCCCGATCATTCTTCCGGCCCTGTCGCGCATGAAATAGGGTTGGTCTGGTTGGATCCGTTTCCTGCCCCGTTCGGCGAGGGTCGCGTTGAGGTCCTCGCCGAGATTGCCGGGGGCGATAGTTGGGTGGGAATGCGCCTATGCCGCGACTTTCTGGCGGCAATAACAGGAAGCCTTTATCGGGACTTCGGCGCGGGCCATGGCCTTGTCCAATTGCAGTTTGATCTGCGCCGCCTCTACGGTCTCGCCGCGGTTGCACAGGCATTCATGCAGGCCGTGCAGGCTCCAGACATTCCCAGGATGCTGGCACGCCCTGCTGAGCGTTGTGTCCAACCCGAGATCGGCCCGGTAGACGGCCTCGGCTTCCGCGTGCCTGCCCTGTTCGAGAAGCAGCGCTCCCAGGGCATGCCGCGTCGGCTGCATCCATCCCCACGGCTCGTCATAGGGCAGGGTGTCGTCGAGTTCGATGGACCGGCGCAGGTGGTCGAATGCCGTCTCTATATTTCCCTTGTGATATTCAAGTTCACCGCAGAGCATCTGCTCGGCGACACCGAGAATGTCCCTGCAGGTATTGTTGAACAGCATCCGGCTTTCAGGTACCCGGTCGCGAGCCGCAAAAAACAGCGTCCGTTCCGCCTCAGCGCCCTTTGTGTCGCCGAGATTGGCGCGTGCCACGGTACGCGCGTAATGCATCATCGCAGTAGTCACGCAGTAAAGCTCGGGATCGTCGGGCAGCGTTTGCTGCAGGATGTCGTTCCAAAGTCCGAACCGGATCAGCACATGCTGCTTCATTGGAATGAAGGCTTCGAACCAGTCCGCCATTGGGCGCATGATCGCATCCGGCAGGGTCGCGATCAGTTCGTCGGCCGTTTCCAGGGCAGGCGTTGGCTGGCCGAGGAACATCGCCCCGTAGATCTTGAAATGATAATTGTGGCAGCGGTAGATGGAATAGAAATTTTCGGCACCGGCCCGTTCCAGAAATTTTCTATCCGCCACAATCGCTGTATGGTTTCGCGTAACAACATTGATGTAGTCGCCACACAGAACGTCAATGTGTGTCGCCATGTGCAACAGATGACCGGCATCCGGCACCAGGATGCTCAAACGGTCGCCGTGACGCAGCGCGCGCTCCGGGTGCGGCGACATTTCCATCAGGTGGGTATACATGTGCAACAGACCGGGGTGATCCCATGCCCCGTCAAGTGTGTCGAAGGCATTTTCCAGAACACCGATCGCCTCGAGAGTATCGGCGCCGTCGGCCGGTTGCCCTGTCGGAAGGTCCCACAATTGCCAAGGCGTGCGGTTCATGATCGCTTCGGCAAACAGACTGCAGACATCGAGATCATCGCCATGGTTCTGGTAGACCTGTCGCATGGCATCGGCGTAGGCATCGTTCCACGGCCCGAAATCGTCGATTGCCCCGGACTGCGGATAGCGCTGAGCCAAGGCTTCAATCAGTGCCGTTTCCGCCGGATTTGCTTTAGCGGCAAGATTCGTGGCCCGTTCAACCGCTTTTAGCGCCTGGCTCAGAGCGTCCGGTTTTTCATCCTCTTCGAAGGCGTCCCAGGGCTTGTTGTAGTTCGGCCCGATCGCGTACGCGATGCCCCAATGGGCCATGGCGCAGTCCGGGTCGGCGGCCAGCGCGTTTTGAAAGCAGACGATCGCTTCCTCGTGATTGTAGGCGTAGATCCAGATGAGACCGCGGTCAAACCAGAGCTGGGCGTCCGGCGAGGCCGTGGATATCTGCCGGGAATAGTGTCCGAGATCGTAATAGTCCATTGCATTCTCCCTCGATCATCTGGGCGACTGGACGTCGGTCTGCGAGGATAAACGCTACAATAGGCTGGCATTTTTGTCGAAAAAGCGTCGCCGCGTCGCAAAACCTGCTGATGCGAGCGCGGACTGCGACATTCATTGTGCCGGCGTTGGGGGATCGGAGCCTATTGTTCCGATTCTGGGGCAAGAGCCGAAACCTGGTTCGTATTCATCACGGTCGCGAATTCCCCATGCAGCGTGCTCAACGTCGTTGAGTGGATCTGTGCCGCGTCATGCTCGACGCCATCGGGACCGGTGGAAGCATAGGCCCAGACCGCGTCGCAGACATAGATCGTGTCAAAGCCGAGATCGGCCGCCGTGCGAGTGGTCGATTCCACGCAATGATTGGCCGTGGCGCCGCACAGCACCACACGGTGAATGCCGGCTTCACGTAGCGCCGTTTCCAGCGCGGTTCCGACAAATCCACTGCCGCCATGTTTGATGAAAACCGGCTCGCAGGCGTACGGGCTGGCAAAGGGCTGCACGGCCGATCTGGAAGCGGTGGCATGAAACGGGTCGTCCGGCGCCAACCCGTTATGATGAATGTGGATGACCGGATCGCCCCGGTCGCGGAACATGGCCAGAAGCGCGCCAATGTTCTGTTCGGCCTGTCGGCAGGAACGGGCGGCGCCGTTGGCATCGTCTTCGGCAAATGCCATCTGCACATCGATGACCAAAAGCGCCGTTTGCATCAAACTTCTCCTGTACGGGCTTGTTGTTTGAACCGGATTACGCTTGGCGGGCGGCAAGAATGCGTTCGACTCGCGGTCCGTAGATCCGAATGTTGATTTCGTCGCCAGCGACACATCCCGGCTTGTCCTCATAGGTGAGGATCGCGGTCACGCGCGGCCGCGTGCCTTCGACCTTGCTGACGCCGTGCAGGGAATATCCGCCGCGAAACAGTGTCAGGGATCCGGCGCCGCGGCTGAACGTTTGCGCTTCGTTCATGTCTCCAGCGAGAAAGCGGTCGACTTTGGCCGTATCTTCACCAGAGTGATTACGGGAGTCGGGAATGAACGTAAACTCGCCACCCTGTTCGGCGGCCTGCAGCAGGAGCGTGACTGTGCATTCGTTTACATCGTAGTGCCATCCGTGCCAGCTCCCGGGTTGCAGCGCCACAATGTTCAGAGCCTGGAACTCATCCGCGTAGCGATACAGATTGGCCTTGCCCTGCACCCGCCGTATGAAGTCGGTCAGCAGTTCCGATTTATAGAGCTTCTGGATCAGAGATCCGCCGGGAATCTGGTCATCTGCCAATTGTAGTGCGTGGTGTGTGTATTCACGTCGCCGCGGGTCATCCGCCGAAACCGAAGGGTCAACCTCGCCTTGATAGATAGTGCGTTTGATTGTCAGAATTTCTGCTGTCGGAAGCAGGTCGTTGGCTTCACTTGCAAGCGCATTGAGGGCGTCGGGGCGAAGGAAATTGTCAAAATTGCACCAGCCGTGATCCCGCATATGGTCCCGGCATTGCTGCAGGAAGGCGGCTCCCGTGCCCCGGTCGAGCGTTGCGATCGGGTAGCGTTTCAGGTCGACGAGGTCCAGGGCTGAATCCCGGGTTTCCGTGCAAAGAGGATCGGTCATGACAGTCTCCATCGAATCGAAACTCAAATGGTTGGGGAAGCCACGGTACGTGCCGAAGTGAAGGCGACTGGGCTTCAGGTCTATGCATGAGGAAGAATGTCAGCTACTCCAATGAAAGAAAAACGAAACAAAAACGTCCTTAGAACCAAAAATATTTATGGAATTGAATGACCAAACAGCTGAACCTCAACTGGTTGCGGACATTCGAAGCCGCGGCCCGCCTTTCCGGTTTCACGGCGGCGAGCCGGGAATTGGGACTGACGCAGACCGCGGTCAGTCTGCAGGTGAAAGCCCTGGAAACCAAACTTGGCCATGACCTGTTCATTCGCGGGCCGAAAAGCCTGCGATTGACGGAAATCGGCAAAGCCTACCTTCCGTCGGTGCGAGAAGCCCTTGACGCCTTGACGTTGTCTACCAGCGGTTTGTTTGGTCCCGATCTGAAAAGTACGGTCGTCGTCCGTGCTTCGATGGCGGCAATCCACTGGATCGCTCCCAGACTGGGTGATTTTCAATCCCGCCATCCCGGCGTCGGGATCAAGCTGGTGACGTCGATATGGGCCGACACGCTCGACACCCAGAATGTGGATGTCGACATCGTGCTGGCGTCTGCCGGGCGGTCGGATTGGCGTTCCGAAAAACTGTCGGACGAATTCATTGTGCCGATCTGCGGTTTGAATACCTCCGAGCGCGTCACCTCTATCGACGAGTTGGCGACGATTGATCCAATCCACATTGTCGGCTTTGACGATCACTGGTCCCGTTACATGTCTGCGTTCGGTCGCCAGCACGATGTCAGTGCCACGCGTCTGATCGTCGACACCTCGGTTGCGGCCTGTGAATTGGTTGCGTCCGATCTTGGCCGGGCAATTGTCATCGAGCGGTTTGTTTCTGACGCTATAAGCAGTGGGCGGCCCATCAAACGGGTCGGAGACCGGGTTCCGCTGGAGCAGGCGCATTACCTCGTGGAAACCGGCTCGGCCAAACAAATTCACCCGGCTGCGGAAGCTTTCAAGGATTGGTTGCGATTTGTGTTTCGTACCCGGTGACGCGGCACTCCCCGTAGAAAAGATACCTGAACGCGTCGTGGGCCGGGACGGTTGCGTTTCGACGCGAGCAGGGGCGACATCTGCGCTCGGGCCTCACTGTTGCAAAAGCAGCCTGTTTGACCGACCGCAATGTCGCCTGGCGCCGCCGGGTCTAAAAATCCTGATGACATCGCGATCAATCAAGGGCATGTAGTCAAAGCAATTGCCCAATCTTCCACGGAGAATGACACGTGCGGAATTCCAGGACCGTTCTTATTGACAACCACCCCGGCCGAAGCTCCCAGACCTACGGAATTGCCCGCGAGATCGGTACCGACATGGAATTGATCCACGAACCGTCGGTCGGCGTTGTCGGAAACAAGGGGGACAGCCAATGTTATATCGGTGTGCAGCCCAAAGTGGAGGCCATTCAGGAGTGTCTGCGCTTGCGCATGGGACGCGGCCCGGGACAGATGCCGATGCGCCTGGTTCAACCCGAATACACCATCGCCACATCCGACGGGATCCGCAACGGCACCCGTGAAATGCGCTATTCGCTGATCGGCCGCGAAGTGACGCATGACAGTGTCTGCGAACATCTGAGCGCCAGCGGCCTGGAAGGAACCATCGCCGTCGTCGCTTGCGACAAGCCGCCCGTCGGCACGCTCGCGGCCCTGCTTGAGCACGATCGCCCGGCGATCATCATGTCCGACGGTCCGATCCGCCCGGCGATCGATTCCGTCTCCAAGGAACCGATCGATCTGGTGACGGCTTATCAGGTCGCCGGCCACAAGGACGAAGCCTACAAGAAGCGTATCGCCTGCGAGGCCTGTCCCGGTTATGGCAGTTGCGGTGGCATGTTCACGTACAACACCATGCAGACCTTCATCGCCGTTCTTGGGATGCAGCCGCTGCATATGGTGGCACCGCCGTCCGACGATCCGCGCCGTCTGGAGGTGTTTCCCGGCGAACTGGCTGACTACCTGCATGCCATGATCAATGCCGGCACCACGCCGCGCGATATCGTCAAACGCGACTCGATCCGTAACGCGGTTATCGTGGCGATGGCGATCGGCGGTTCGACCAATGTGACGCTGCACGTTCCCGAGATCGCCCGCGCGGCCGGTTTCAAGAATTTCTGGCAGGACATCATGACTCCGGCGGAGTTCAATCATCTGTCGCAGTACGTGGTCCCGGTCCTGACCGATGCCAGGCCCTATGGCCGGTATTCAATGGTCGACATTGACAATGTCGGCGGCGTCCAGGTCATTGTCCGCGAACTTCTGGAGGCGGGACTGCTGAACGGCGACATGTGGACCTGCACCGGCGAGACCCTGGCCGATCAGGTGGCGCGCCTGAACACGCCCGGCCCGGATGGAATCGTCGTCTACTCCGTGGAAAAACCCTATAAACCGACGGGCGGGTTACGGGTTCTTGGCGGCAATCTTTCTCCGCAATACAGCGCCATCCTGAAGCTGGCCGGCGTTGAGGGCGGGCTGGAGAACAATGTTTTCAAGGGAAGCGCGCGCGTTTTTGATTCCGAACAGGCACTGCTCGACGCTCTTGATAACGAACCCGACAGCTTCCAGGATCATGACATGGTCATTGTCCGCTACGAAGGGCCGAGCGGCGCGCCTGGGATGCCTGAAATGCTGGATTCAACCTCGCGGATCACCACGCTCTGCCGGGAACGAGGCATCGTCGTGGCGCTGATGACCGATGGCCGGTTCTCCGGCGGTTCGGTTGGTCTTGTGGTCGGACATGTCGGGCCGGAAGCCGCCATCGGCGGACCGATTGCGCTGATTGAGAATGGCGACGAAATCATCGTCGACCTGGAAAACAGCGAACTCAACTGCACGCAATTGCAGGATCCCGCGACGCTGGCGGCGCGTAAAGCCGCCTGGCAACAGGTGGTGGATGCCAATGACGGCCAGCACCCGTCCTGCGGCGATGCGGACACACGGCTCCTCAATCGCATGCGCCGCTCCGCGGTTCCCGCGACCCAGGGCGCCGGCATCCATCCCGACCGCATCCTCTGGGTCAAGGATTTGCGCGAACCGGAAAAGTCGTCCTTTGTACCGAGCAACAAATGGCGGCCTGGTGTGGAGAAGGCATTCTAGCGGTTGGTGTAAAAGATCATTCCGGGCGTCCGGCAATAATGGGAGGGTTTGGCCCGCGACGGGCCGCTCTTCCATCGGCCCTGCCACGACGGAGACAGCGGACTGTATCCGTCGTGTGAGCCCGACGTTCGGTTATTTGATCCGTGTTCCGATCCGTTCGAAATTCGACGAATAATAGATCCCGCCTACGCGTGCGAAAATGTTTGCCTGCGGAACCGGGCCGACGTTCGGGAAACGGCTGTCGGAGGAATTGTCGCGGTTATCGCCCAGAACATAATAATGACCCGGCGGGACCGTGATTTCCGCCGTGTTGTCGGCGAGAGATTCAGCGACAAGATCCAGGGTCGCAAAGGACCGGCCATCGGGCAGCGTTTCCTGATATTGTGCAACCGCCTGTCCGTCCGCCTGAACAAAATCTTCCAAACGTGTTCGCGTGACGGCAACGCCATTGATGGACACGATTCCGTCGACAACCTGGACTTTATCTCCCGGCAGCCCAATGACGCGTTTCACGTAGTCGATGCTTTCGTCGCTCGGCAACCGGAAGACAACCATATCGCCGCGCTCGGGCGTCCTGTTTTCGTAGGCCTTGTTGTCAACCACAATGTAATCGCCGACCTGCAAGGTCGGTGCATTTGAGACTGAGGGGAGGGAAAACGTGCGGACGGCGTAGATGGAATGACTCCCGGTGAACTCCAAGGCGCCCGCAATGCCAATGGCGACCAGGAAGATTCCGAGATAAATCCACCATCGATTGTACCAGTTCGCACGCATTTGCGGTTGTCGGACCGCCAGGCGAACGACATCAACTGCCATGACGAACAGGATCGCGAGCGTGACGCCGACAAAGCCAAGAAAAATCATCGGGTCGGACAACCAGCTGGAAGAGCCCATCAATACGATTAGCCACGTGGCAATTGTCAGTGCCAGATATCCGAGGAACCTTTCCGGGCGCCCGACATAAAGATATCCGATACCGCTGGCAAAAAGCAGCAGCAATGCGAGCCACCACCGCCGCTTGATCAGGGGATGTTGATGTGATGCGTCTGTCATCGTTAGCTCCAAACCGATCAGTGTCCAAGGGGCAAGGTCATCCCCAAACGGCAGGACGGAAATCACACCGGTTGCCGCTTCCCCGCCGATTGGCCGGTCGCGTCGGCCTTGTTGGACGGCGATCGTGAATGAGCGGTCGATTCGATTATTGCCTTTGGAACGACTCGTGTAGGCTTTGTGCCTTCACAAATCCATCCAGCACACAATGCAGACCTGTTGGACCTGGCGTATCCGCCGCCTTCCTTGCGGGATGTGTATACGGTGTCTTTGCTTAAACTGGGGACCAGTCGCATGCAGCGCAAGACCGGAGTTGACGGGTTCGGTGCGACGGTGCTGATCGCCTTTTCCATGTTGATGGGCATCAACCAGGTAATGATCAAGCTGGTCAATGCCGGGCTGCAACCGGTGTTTCAGGCGGGTTTGCGGTCGGCATGTGCCGCTGTGTTGATCCTGGCATTTGCATTGCTGACCCGAAAGAAACTCTCGATCTCCGACGGCAGCCTTGTGCCGGGGATAATCTGTGGTGTGTTTTTTGCCTGCGAGTTCCTGATCCTGTTTCAGGCGCTGGACTATACGAGCGTCGCACGGGCTTCCGTGTTCTTCTACACCATGCCGTTCTGGGTCGCTGTTGCCGCGCATTTCCTGATTCCGGGCGAACGCCTGACGCCGGTCCGGTTTGCCGGCCTTGCACTTGCGATCGCAGGTGTGGCCTGGGCTTTGCTGCAAAACGAAACGCCGGCGTCCGATTATGCCTTCATTGGGGATATGGCGTGCCTGGTCGGAGCGATGTTCTGGGCCGGGATCGCCTTGCTCGCACGCACGACGAACCTGTCAAAATCCGTACCCGTGATGCAACTGCTTTATCAGGTATCGGTGTCGGGCGTCGTCTTGCTTGTTCTGGCGCCGTTGTTCGGTGATTTGCTCAGGGAGCCGACGCCGGTCATCTGGAGTATGTTCGCGTTCCAGGTCATCGTGGTTGTTTGTGTCGGGTTTTTGAGCTGGTTCTGGATTCTGTCGATTTATCCCGCGTCAGACATGGCATCCTTCGGATTCCTGTCACCGGTCTTCGGTGTGTTTTTCGGATGGTTGATCCTTGGCGAGGCCTTGTCAGTTTCCGTAATTGGCGGTCTGATCCTGGTCAGCGTCGGGATTGTCCTTATCAACAAGAAGCAGCGTCGACCCGCCATAACATAGGGCTGTCAGACATTATGGCCGCCGCCCGAAGATATCGACGTTGGCGAAGCCATCCTTCGCAATACCAACGACAGCCCCAGAACGGCAATCGGGAGCATGGTCATTCCAGTCAAAAAGGCGATTTCTGAAACGAAATCCGCAACGGTCCTTGTGGCACCATTGATCGCGACGAAGTGCCCGGCATTGTGCACCGAAAACGGTCGCAACATGTGCTCGATCGCAAATGTCAGATACATGAGCGGAATAGTGATCCAGAACCTGGTATCGACGGTGCGGAGGTGTCCGTCCACGACTGGACTTTTCGATGGAGTTTCCCGAACCTGGTCGGCATGGCGGGATCGCAAATAGAGAGCAAACGACAGAAACATGGTCCAGGTGACCAGGAACCAGCCAAAAAAATTGCTTAAGGGAACGCCGTAATGCGCACCGCCGTCGGCCCAGACCCAGCGCATTTCCAGGGTTGAGCGTAACGGGTCCATCGACAGATCCCAGGTCACCATGAGCGCTGCTGCAACAAGTGGCATGAAAATCACATTGGTCCGTTCCTTCCGTGGGCCAAGGCCGAGCAGGATTCGCGCCATGGACCAGCACACATATCCCATGACCCAATAGACCGGCAGAACAAGCGCGGGCACATGTCCAATATAGGGACGCATCCTCTCGGTGTAGGTGTATGACCCGAATGGAAAGCCCGTCATGATGCTCAGCATTTCGAAGCCCCAGGCAATCAGGAAGACCAGCGCGGTGAAGACCAGAAGCGCGCGGCGGCCATAACTTCGAAGCCCGTGGAAAAACACGAACAGGATCATCCCCGCCGCAACGGGAACCTCGGCCAGTTTCTGAATGAGACTTTCACTCTCGGACAGGGCATAAACAGCGGCGCCGGACCACGCGATGAAAACCGGTCCCATAAAGCGCATCGACAAAGACTGTCTGTAAGGAACGCTCCGGCCCGCCTGCTTTTCCATCTCGCCCATGTCCCATCATTGCCCTCGCCAAATCTAAGACGAGCGGTGGCGGGCGAACAAGTTCGCCAAACTGCCAAGATTGGTACAAATGAACCAGGCGGTCGCACAGTCGCCTCGCAGCGATTTCGTCGCGATCTGGTTTCAGCAGGATCTGGCGAAAGTAGATTTCAGATTTTGTGATGCGGTATCTCGCCTATGTGATTGTCCCAGAAATAGCCGGGATATCTGGCAAGATTGGTTGTCCCGCTTCGAAGGTCTTCGCCACCGGACGTCAGAAAATCCTTGCCGCGGGCGGCGATACCGCAAACGTCGGGCATGGACCGGGCCTCAAGCACGGTACGCGACGCTGCGTCCCAGATCAGAACCTGGCCACCGCGCGGGCTTGCGGTCGCAACCCGCCTGCCATCCCGACTGGACACCACGGAGCCGATATAATGGTTCATGCCGCGGTAAAGCGCGGGATCAACCGCGTTCAATGTCATGTCGCGGCCCGGACGATGGGTGCCGACAAGCGCAACATCATCCGCCTCGGATCCTTCATATTGGCCGCCGAACCAGACCTGTCCCGCGACTTCGGCCATGTGCCTGATGGACAGGCGTTGGTGGTCCTTGTCGAGATGGATCCGCTCGATCAGATTGCCGGTGGCGATGTCGAGATAACTCAGACAGGGCGCCATTGTCGCTAGATTGAGTTTCTGGCGCGGATAGTCCGGATGGGTGGCAATGCCGCCATTGGCAACGCAGATCGTTCGGCCATCCGCCATCAATATCGCTTCGTGCGGTCCGATGCCGCCTGAATCGAATTCACCGATCCGTTCAAAACCCCTTGCGACGTCGTAGAGGCCGATAACTCCGCGTTCGGCCTCGTAGTCGTTCTCGGTTGAAAACAGGATGGCGCCGTCCGGGGAAAAGAACCCGTGCCCATAAAAATGCCGGTCTTCCGGAGGAGAGAAGGCCAGTGGGAGCATGCGGCCTGTGAGATTGAGGCGGAGCGCGAAACGGCCCGGCCGTCGCGCGAACACGACCGCGATCGAACCATCTGCGGATAATGCCGCGTCATGCCCGCGTCCGTCGAGGCGTTCTGTAAACAGGACATCGCCGGCCGCGTTGAGGACGGCGGCCGCAAATCCGCCGTCGGGGAGCCGGCAGCAGGTCACGTAGGACGAGCCCGGCATCGTCTTGGCAAACACCGCGTTTGGCGCCGATGCAAACGCTCCCATGCCCGCCAGCAGTGCCCGCCGATCAAGCGTCATGTCAATCACCATCGAGCGAATTGAAGCCGAGCGTCAGTCCGAGGGCCTCCGGCATGCCTTCGGTCAGCACGCTCACGCTTCCGGTTAGGGGAATTCGACTGTAAGCGAGCCGTTGATGTACGCGCGCATCCTTTACCAGCGCGGTGCCACTGGCATCGATCCAGCGCCGTCCATCCTCCATCAATTCTCGGATCACCTTGCGGGCCTGGTTGATTTCAAAAACCAGGCTTTGAACCAGCCACGTCTGATCGTCGGGCAAAGCGGCCTCAAATCCTGTTTCGGAAAACAGGCGTTCAACCGCATCAAGATTGGCGTCAAGTGTCGCCAGAGTGAGACCGGACACCCAGAATGGCGCCCGTTTTGGCTTCGCTTTTGCGGGAGTGTCGGAGATTACGGAGCCGATCTTGAGATTACTGACAATCTGGATCTGCTCGCTGGCTGCCCGGAGGATCTCCTGAAGCACTTCATTCTGGTTGCGATAGATGGGATTTTGCGGCCCGGGTTTTGTCATGGTCGCGCCATAACCGTCGTTGCCGGACCAACCTTTGACAATCTCTCCAAGCGTCGTTTCGATGGATTGCGCAATTGCAAAGGCGAGGGGACACAATGTGTTTTCAGGCTCTGCGAAACGATTGCTGTCTTTGGCGTAAAGGACGCGTTCGAGCGCCGTCAGGCCTTGTACTGCGACACTCTTTTGCCTGAGATCTTCCATCGCCAGGGGATCGGTGCGCGACTTTGCGATCAGGGCCATGACCTGTTTGCGACCTCTTCGGCGCCGGTCGGGCCAGAAATAAAGGCGTTCGAATCGGTTTTCGCTGCGCGCCGGTCCAAAACGGATCATCTCGATACGGGACCACGCGATGACGAGGTTGGAAAATGATGTCCGGGCATTTGCCAGGCGGGCCGTGGACGGTGTTTCGCAAAGCAATCGGATGTTTGCAGTGTTCTTGCCTGCCGCCGCCTCGGCCGATACATATCCGCCGATAACAATATCCGAAACGATCGCATCGATTATCGGCGCGGCCGATTGGGCATTGGCCATCGGACTCCAGGTGCACAGGAGGCCGAAAACCAGCAGGAAATTGCGCATCAAAGAGACTCCAGAAAGCGAATCAGGGATTCGCGGTCATTGGCATCCATTTCGACGACCCGGTCGCGGGCCGCCTGGGCCTCGCCACCATGCCACAAAATCGCTTCCAGCAGCGACCGCGCCCGTCCGTCATGCAGAAAAAATGTATGTCCGTTGACTGTTTCCGTCAGACCAATGCCCCAAAGAGGAGGCGTTCGCCACTCCCTTCCGGATGCGTCACCGACGGGCCTGCCATCTGCCAATCCGTCTCCCATATCGTGCAACAGCATGTCCGAATAGGGCCAGATCAACTGGAACCGATGCTCCTTTTGTTTGGCTTTTCGCGAGGTGACGAATTTCGGAACATGACAGGCAATGCACCCGGAGGTGTAGAATATTTCCTTTCCGGCAAGCACTTGCGGATCCTCGACGTCCCGGCGCATCGGGACGGCGAGATTGCGCGAATAAAAGGTTACGAGATCGAGGACGGGATCCGGCGCCTCGGTTCGACCGAGCCGTTTTTGCACACCATGGATGGCGGAGCGACAGTCCGGCTGTCGCTCGGTGCAATCTCCCCAGGCAGCAGGTGCATCCGGATTGGATATGCCGATGTCGCCTGCAAACGCACTTGCCGTTTGTGTTCGGATAGTCGCATTGGACGCCTTCCATCCGAATCGGCCGAGCACCGGTTTGCCGGATTGCGGATCTCGCACGAAGCTCGGTTTGCCGGAAATGCCGTCGCCATCGCTGTCGTCCACGTCCGCAAGCGCCAATATGTCCCCGGGATGGATGGCTTCCAGCAGGCCAAGGCCGATCATCGGCGGAGCAATTCGCGGCGACAGCATGACATCCTTGTCCATCGGCCCATACCCGAGGCGATCGACAGAATAGACCGGCCGTCTGAGAGTGACCGGATCCGAGCCGTTCAGTTCGACGACAACCGGCTCGTAAGCGATACGCATCCGGCCCTCTGCCGGCAATCCCGCGACCGCCAGATCCTGCAATTGGCCGCCATAGGTCGGTTCGGCGATGCGCAGCATGGTTTTGTCGGCCAAAGCTTGTCGTTCCGCCTCCGTGCGCGGCGGCACCGACAGTCGCAGAAACATGGACGTTGCCAGGTCTTCCGGCCCGCTTGGCGGATGACCGCGCCCATCCTTGAGATGGCAGCGCTGGCAGGAGCGCGCATTGAACAGAGGACCGAGACCGTCTGACGCCTGGGTGGAGGCGGGGGAGGTCACCCAGATTTTCTTGAACAGACCATTGCCGAGCTTGAAGTCCTGCTCTCCCTCAAAAGACAGATTGTCCAGAAAGTCGGAGAAGGCGTTGCGTCCCGGTTTGGATCGCGATGTCGTCGCGCCGGCCGACAGTCGCTCGAACCGTTCCGGATCGGAAAATGACGACGTCGGTCTGGTCACAGCGTGGACGCGAGCCCGGTCCGGGTCGGAAAGATCGTTTCGGTGCGGGAGGACAGCCTCGTCCGCGAATGCCGGTGTTTGAATAGGCAAAAACACGACTGTGAAAAGAGCGGCGAGCAACGCCAGTACCTCTGTACGCATCGGCGAATCCGTCCTCTTAAACCTGAAAACGACGCCGCGCGAACGCGGCGCCGTGCGCCTGACGGCCTGTCGCTTATTCGAACACCGCACCAGGATTGTCGAGGCTGTCGGAACCTTCGACCGCGATTTTTCCGACGTTAAGGACAGCCGCGGCGCGTTCTATCGAGCGCGTCTGGTCGATCAGCCCGTCGATGGCGGCCTGAACCACGGCATTGCCCTCTTTGTTGCCTTCTCCGATCATCTGATCATAGGCTTCGACACTTTCGGCGCGGGCCTTCATGACGGCCATGGCCGTGACCGTATTCATAAGCTTGCCCGTGATTTCCGCGTCGACCGCACTGTCCGCCTTGGCAACGAGATCGGACAGCGAAGGACCGCTGACCACGGTTCCATCGACGCGCCGATAGTGACCGTTATAGACGTTGCGAATGCCGATCTGGTCGAAATAGTGGGAATTGTGCGTGTTGTCCGAAAAGCAATCATGCTCTTCTTCCGGGTCATGCAGCAGCAGGCCGAGTTTCATCCGCTCACCGGCCAATTCGCCGTAGGAGAGGGACCCCATTCCTGTCAGAATGGTCGCAATGCCGGCTTGCGTGTCGGCCAAAACCGCCTTGCGGGCGGCACCATCGGCGCTCCAGTTGCCAACCATTTCGCGCAGATCGTCGAGGAGCAGTTCGGACGCGGCCAACAGGTACTGGACCCGGCGCTCGCAATTGCCACCGGTGCAGTTGTTGACGTCGAAATCGGTCGCCTTGCGATTGCCGGCACCGGCATCGGTCCCGTTCAGATCCTGACCCCAGAGCAGAAATTCGATGGCATGATAGCCGGTGGCCACATTGGCTTCGACGTCCTCGGCCTCATGCAGGGTTTCTTGCAACAGTGCCGGGGTTATGGTTGTCGCGTCCACCTTGGCACCATTGACCGTCAACGATGCATTGGCGATGATGTTGACGGTATAGAGCGCGTTTTCGTCCGCTTCCGTGCCGTAGGATGCATCGACATAGTCGATCAGGCCCTCGTCGAGCGGCCAGGCATTCACACGTCCTTCCCAGTCGTCGACAATGGCGTTGCCGAACCGGTAGACTTCTGTTTGCTGGTATGGAGCGCGGGCTGAAATCCAGGCGGACCGGGCGGCCAGCAGCGTTGCCTCGGATGGTGAAGCAACCAGCGCCTTGATTGCGGCGTCCAGCGCCGCTGCCGTTGACAGACTGTCCTCGTAACCGGCAAGCGCAATGTCCGCGTAGGTCGTCAGTACGGCGTCCGCCGAGACGGCCTCGGCGTTCGCGGGAAGCGTCAGGCCGATCGCAAGCGTCAGCGCGGATGCCGCTGACACAAGCTTTGTTCGAAGGGTTGGGGGCAACATGGCAGTCTCCGTGTGAGGTCAAGATTTGATATTACGTCCACGCCGAGTGCCGACGCGACCGGGTTGGTGATTTAGTGAAAGTGATCGCGTGCAGGTCGGGTCGCTATATCTTCGACCACGGTCTGCGGGACTGGAATCAGGGTATGGCCAAGACCGTGCAGGGAATCGGCGAGGCAGTGAGCCGACCTTTCCGTGTCCTTCATTCCGTCCGCCGTGACCATACGGTCGAGGCAGAATTTCGCGCAGGGCCGGTCGTCATGCTGCAGCGCTGCGATCAACGATACGGCGAGGCACTCGTCTCTGCACAGACGCTGGCACTGAAAAGGAAACGTCTGGCGTGGTTCAGGCGAGAAGGTCCGGCAGGTTCTGACCCAGCAGGTCAGGGCCGATAGGGCGGCCCGGCCATCGGTTGGCCCCAGTTCCTTTGCGAATAACGTCCAGGCGAGTTCCCAGGGAGCGATGGACCCGGTTTCGTATCCGGCCATCCAGTACCTGTAACCATCGACGACCAGGCGTTCGGGCAGCCGGTCGAGATAGCAAACATGGTTGCCGCAGGGCAGTTTCATCGCCATGTGCACCTCCAAGCCAGATATTGCGGATTTGATCTGTCCGCAATGCGACAGGATTGGTGCGGCCGTGCAGGTGCGGCACTGGTTGGGCGAAGTGGCGGCCAACTGGGGACGGAATAGGGGCGTAGCAGCGGTCGGAAACCGCCAGGCGTCAAAGGTTTCATGTCAAACATCCAATCAACAGGGGTAAAGGCCCAGCCATCAGACAATGCCGCTCATGCGACGGTTGGAACTAATCACATGCAGTTTTCTTTCGCAAGGATTAATTTAATAAAATCAATAGTTTAGAACGGTTATAGATTGGAATTATTCCAATTCTAAACTGTTGATTTTAACTGACTCGAAAGAGCCGGTTTGCCGCGCGCATTCTGGTTCGATCCGGACCGCGACGCCTGTTCGTCACTGATCAAGCGATCCAGTTCAAAGCCGACGGCGCCGCAATTTTCGCAATCGCCAGTGCACGTCCGGGCAGCTTCCAGCAATTCCATCCGGTTCTGATGCGTATCTCGGCACATCTAGTTTTTCTCGCTGAAGGGGCGGGTGTCCAGGTCTTCCAGCGCCGAACGAAACGATGCCAGACTGGAACTGCGCAGGGGCACGAACGGTTTTTCCAGCCGCTGACAGGCTTTCTTCGCGCGTTGACAGGCATCGTGGCTGACACAGTCAATGGGGCACAGCACGCAGTCGACGGAGGGCAGCAACCGATCCAGGCGCTGCGGCGTCTGCTCCATGCCGCCATCGTGGTGGCGAAACTGCGCATCGTATTCGGCCGCGACCGAACGCATCCGGTCGAGCGTGCTCAGTCGACCGCCGACATACAACACGACCTTGCCGGAAAGTTGAGCCAGCGCTTCCGTTTCCGAACCGGTCCTATCCCGGTCATCGCCGCCAGGATGATGCCGGGTCGGTTCGAGCTTCCGCAGACGGTCTGAAAGGTCCCGTTCCCGGGCTTCGGCATCGCGTGCCCGCACGCGCGCCGATACCAGTGCCCGTTCGATTTTTTCCAGACGACCGGACACCTTCCGTTTCTGCATACGTGTCGGTTCGGCTGTCGCAACCGAAGCGGCTTTCAATTGGGTGACCTCGGCGCGCAGCCGTTCGATTTCCGCGTCCCTTTCTTCGAGAGAGGCGCGTAGACCGCTTTCGACACGCAAAGAGCGTTCGGCGGCCTCCTGCAATTGATTACGAAGCTGGGCGGTTTCCGCATTTTTCTTCCGGTAGGAATTTCCAGCCAGATGAGACAGCATGTGCACTTCGCCAAAGATCAGGTTTCGGACATCGGAAGGGACATGGGAATGGGTCATGAAAGCCCAATAACCCGAGGCAATCTGACCGCGGTCACGCATCTCAGCCCACAAAGATTCCATGTCGTCAGCATCCCGGGTGCGGGCAACCCGTCTGACAGCGCCGCGGTGGCGTTCATCCATGAGCTTGTGGAACGCCCGCGTAAACGGTTTGTCGGTCGTTGATTCTCTGACGAAGTAACCGTGAATGTCGTAGTCGACCGCACCTTCGGCAATCCGAATTCGCAATTTCTTGGCCAGCTTCCTCAGGTCGTCAACAGACGCACAGGTGCCGATGACCGAACAGTGAATTTGATCGGTAACTTCCCACAGCCGAATGCGACGCTTTGGTGTGGAAGAAGAATTGGCATCGTGGTCGCTGGAAAGGGATTGGTGGAGGTCACACATGCCGAACCTCCCCCGTGAGCGTCCTGGCTTTGCCATCACAAATCGGGAGACTGGACGGATTCATAAATCGTGTGTGGCAGCGCGGGAAATGCGCCAGTCGAGATGATTTCATTGCTATGCTCCAATCAACCGGGTGCAAGGCCCGACCATCAGATGAATGCCCTTGCGGCGTCAGGAATGGACCACAGCCTTTCGGGCTTGGCAAGAATTAATTTATTAAAAACAATAGTTTAGAACGATTATACTTTGGAATTTTTCCAATTCCAAACTGTGCCTCAGCGAATGCCATCCAAGGTCTGAAGCCGGGAATTACCGCGAGAATCCTTATCAATTTGCCGATGCCGTCGGCCTTGATTTTCAGCACGTGGGCGTGCGGTCGAAGGCAATGTCTGTACCCGTGTGCTGGTTTTCTTGAAACGGAGAGGGCGATGTGCAATCGATCGATTGCGACGGAATGGCCATTCCAAAAAACGAATCTTCCGCTTATCGAGCGGCCAAGCAGGACCTGACCATGAGTGACCACGGCTACGAACAAGGACGCCTGAACCTTCCCTTTGTCGGCATTTCAACCTTCGGCAAGAACCGTTATGTGGAAGACTGGGATGCGATTGACGCGGATGTGGCCGTTATGGGGGCGCCGTTCGATTTCGGAACCCAATGGCGCGCCGGCGCGCGGTTCGGACCGCGCGCCATCCGCGAAGCCTCGACCCTGTTTTCCTTCGGGCACGGTGGAGCGTATGACCATGAAGACGACGTCACCTATCTGCCGGCCGACAAGGTGAAGATCGTTGATATCGGCGACGCCGACATTGTTCATACCGACACGATCACCAGTCATGCCAATATCGCCCATGGTGTCAGAAAGATCCTGGCGGCGGGAGCCTTGCCGGTCGTGCTCGGCGGCGATCATTCGGTCAATATTCCCTGCGTGGATGCCTTTGCGCAGGATTGCGAAGAAAACGGCCCGATCCATATCGTGCAGGTCGACGCGCATCTTGACTTTGTCGATGAGCGTCATGGCGTTCGTTACGGTCACGGCAATCCGATGCGACGGGCGGCGGAGAAGGATTATGTTTCCGGTCTGAGTCAGATCGGGATCCGCAATGTCTCGTCGACGGCCAAGGAGGGGTATGACGATGCCCGCTCGATGGGATCCGACATTCTTTCCGTTCGTCAGTTCCGCAAGCTTGGGGTCGCCACGGTACTGGAACGCATCCCGGCCGGAGTCCGTTACTACCTGACGATCGACATTGACGGTTTTGATCCCTCGATTGCACCGGGGACTGGGACACCGAGCCATGGCGGTTTTCTTTACTATGAAGTCCTGGAACTGCTGGACGGTCTTGCGCAACGCGGCGACATCGTCGGGATGGATCTGGTCGAAGTCGCTCCCGATTACGATCATACCGGCACCACGGCCATCCTCGCGGCGCAGGTCCTGATGAACACGATCGGCCGCATCATGCACCACCGCGGCGCTGGCGGCTGAACAACGGCGGATAGGCGCGTCGCCACGATGGTTGCACGCGGAACGAGGCAGCGAGATAACTCTTTTGGGGAGCTGTATCCAATTCGGGAATGCATGAAGGTCGGCAAAAGTCACCTTGTGCGAGACCTGTCATGCTTGATACCGAATCCCAATCCGTCTGGTCGAAAGACCGGGATCATGTGCTGCATCCCTATACGGACTTCTCCTCGTTCAAGCAGGAGGGCAGTCAGATCATCGAGGCTGCTGACGGTGTCCATGTCGTGGACAGCGACGGGCGACGGTTTCTCGACGCGATTGCCGGCCTGTGGTGTGTGAATGTCGGTCATGGCAGGCGTGAAATGGCCGAGGCGATGTCCGATCAGGCCATGGCTATGCAATATTACAATCCATTCGGGCACAGCTCGAATGTGCCGGCGTCCGAACTGGCCCACAAACTGGCGACCCTTGCGCCGGGCACTCTCAATCACGTCTACTTCACCTGTGGCGGGTCTACCGCAAACGACGCTGCGATCAGGCTGGTGCATTATTATTTCTCCATGCGCGGATTACCGCGCAAGAAGAAGATCATCTCCCGCGTCGACGGCTATCATGGTGCCACCTATGTTGCGGCGGGCCTGACCGGAATTCATGGCACCAAACTCGGCTTCGACCGGATCGCCGAAGACATCATCCATCATGTTTCGGCCGCGAACTGTTATGCCAGGCCGGCTGCAATGTCGGATCCGGAATATTGCGATTTTCTTGTCCGCGAGTTTGAGGATAGGATCTTGCAGCTCGGTCCGGACAATGTCGCAGCTTTCATAGCAGAGCCGATCATGGGAGCGGGGGGCGTCCTTGTTGCGCCGGCCGGTTATCACAGACGAATGCAGGAGATCTGCCGTCGTTATGATATGCTCTATATCTCCGATGAGGTGGTGACCGGTTTTGGACGGCTTGGGGAATGGTTTGCCTCTGAAACCCTGTTTGATGTGGTGCCGGACATCCTTGTTTGCGCCAAGGGAATTACCTCCGGATACATTCCGCTTGGCGCGACGATCCTGAGTTCGGAGATCTACGACGTCATCAGCCATCCCCAATGCGACGGCGGCGTATTCAGCATGGGACTGACCTATTTCGGGCATCCCGTCGCCTGCGCTGCCGCCCTGAAGAACATTGAAATCATCGAGCGCGAAAACCTGTTGCGGCATGTCGGCCAGGTCGGCCCCTACTTGCAGCAGCAGGCGCTTTCGCTGCTCAACCTGCCAGTCGTGGGCGACGTGCGCGGCTCTCATCTGATGCTCGGCATCGATCTGGTTGCCGACAAATCCACAAAGGCGCCGCTTGCCGCGAACCTGCGGGCAAGCGACACGATTTTTCGCAAATGTCTGGAGGGCGGTGTGATCGTCCGCCCCGTCGGAGACCGGATCGTGATTTCGCCGCCTCTCATCGTTACGAAGCAGGATTGTGACGTGATCATCGATACGGTGCGGGACGCAATAGTCGAGTTTTCCGGCGAGGCAGGATTGTGAGACCCGGACTTTCTCCGCTACAAGGCGTCGACATAGCGCAGGATGTTTCATGACCCATATTAAACTCGCCGCCACGCAGATGGCGTGCACCTGGAACCTGGACGAGAATATCGACAAGGCCGATGCCCTGGTGCGGGCCGCCGCAGACGACGGCGCCCAGATCATCCTGTTGCAGGAATTGTTCGAAACGCCCTATTTCTGCCTGGAGGAAAAGTCGGAACATTACGATCTCGCGACACGGCCGGAGGACAATCGCGCTGTCCGGCATTTCCGCGCGCTTGCGGCCGAACTGAAAGTGGTTTTGCCGATCTCGTTTTACGAACGGGCGGCGACGACCGCTTACAATGCGCTGAGCATTGTCGACGCCGATGGCGAGATCAAAGGGCACTATCGCAAGTCTCACTTGCCGCAAAATCCCGGCTATGAAGAGAAATATTATTTTTCCCATGGAGATACCGGCTTCGACGTCGTCGAAACCCGCTACGCCCGGCTTGGTTGCGGCATCTGCTGGGATCAATGGTTTCCGGAAACCGCACGAATACTGGCATTGAAGGGGGCCGAGGTTCTCATGTTCCCGACGGCGATCGGCAGTGAACCGGCTGATGCGACGCTTGACAGCGCCGGCCATTGGCGCCGGGTTATGCAGGGCCATGCAGGCGCCAACATCATGCCGCTTGTCGCATCGAACCGCGTCGGAACCGAGACAATGGGAGAGACGGAATGCACGTTCTACGGGACGTCGTTCATCGCCGACCATACCGGCGCGATCGTTGCCGAGGCAGATCGCAGAGAGGAAACTCACATCGTTGCCGAATTCGACCTTGCCTCGGTCGAACGTTATCGGCGGTCCTGGGGCGTGTTTCGCGATCGGCGGCCGGATCTTTATGGGCCCCTGAGAACCTTGGACGGGAATCGGCCTGTCGCTGGACCGCAGTAGTTTCTGTACCGGGCTGGCCTGTTGGGGAGGCCCGACCAATCGAGGGCCGCACGATCACAATCCGAAGCGCTCTTTTATCAATCTGGCGCATTCGGCCGCTGTCGCGTGGCCGGCATCGATCTCCAAATCATAGTCCATGTGTCGGTGGACTCGTTCGAACTGCCAGCGCGCGAGCCCAATCATTCTGTCACCGCGTTGACGCTCACGGTTTTCGAGCGTCTCCAGGGAGGCAAAGACTCCTACGAAAAACAGTTTGTAGGGGGCTAGCAGCGTCCGGTATTCGGAAATTGCATTTCCATAGGACGTCGGAACGTTGCCGAACAGGACTTCGTCGACGATCAGATTGTTGCCGGCAGCGGCCAATCCGGCGATAGCCAGGCGCATGCCTTTCAGGAGGCGTTCGACGACGGGGCCGGTTCTGACACGAACCGACGGTTTGCCTTGATCCAGCATGGTTTCGAAGCACAGGCCATCGGGGTGATTCCAATAGGGCTCGGGCAATGTCGCGAGAAAAGTGTCCATCTCGATATGCAAAAACGGCTCAGCAGTGATCTTTTGCAATGCGGTTGCGATTGAACTTTTCCCGACGCTGCCAACGCCGTTCAACAGAATAATTTTGTTCGACATCCAGGCAGCACCTTTCGTTGTACGCCGAAGCAAATCTCAATCAGACAGGGTCGTTCCAGATAGCCACGAGGTTGAGGCATCAATCCGTGATGTGACAGTGTTATGAAATCGACGACGAATGTCGCAGACATCGGTACACCGAACAACAGATCCGCCATAATTCATCGGATTTGCTGTCGGAACGCATGCTTTTGAGGAAAGTCAGATGATTGATATAGCGAAGGTCACGCCCGCCATCGGAGCGGAACTCTCGGGCATCGACTTTTCGAAACCGGTTTCAGCCGACGCCAATCTGGCGATCTATGACGCGCTGCTCGAACATCTCGTGATCTTCTTCAGAGGCACCGATATCAGTCCGGAAATGCACCTCGCATTTGCAGAGGCTTTCGGGGACCTCGACGCACCTCATCCGCTTTATCCTCATGTCGCCGGATTTGAGAGCATCGTATTACTGGAAAACGATTCCAGCGCTCCGCCGGATACCAACAGCTGGCACACGGACCTGACGTTCAAATCACGACAGCCCTTTTCCTCCATTCTGGTTGCACGCCATGTGCCATCGGTCGGAGGCGACACGATCTGGTCCAGCTGCTATGCCGCCTACGACCGGCTTCCAGCTGGCATGAAACAGGATCTGGAGGGGCTGGAGGCCGTTCACGACTTCGGCGACTTTCGTAACAGTTTTGCTGAGGCAAAGGATGATCAGTCCGGCGCCGAGCGGCTGAACGAAAGCATCGTCCGCTTCGGCCACACGATTCGGCCTCTGGTTGGAAAACATCCCGTCAGCGGCCGCAAATTCCTAAATTTCAACGAAGCCTTCGTGACCCACATCGTCGGATTGACGACCAATGAGGCGAACGCGCTGAAGACGTTTCTCGCCAATCACATGAACAGGCCCGAGGATCAGGTGCGTTGGCGCTGGAGATCGGGCGACATTGCAATGTGGGACAATCGGGTCACGATGCACTATGCCGTTGCCGATTATCTGCCGCAATATCGGTGCATGAACCGGATCACAGTGGTCAATGACCGGCGTGCGGAAACCGTCCGCGACCTTGCATAGTCGCGGGGATGCCTATTCTTCATTCCCGCAAAGACAAATGAAATGATCACTGCCCGTGGTCTGTCTGGCAGTGGTTCCGCGGTGGGATGATATCATGGCTGCAAAATCACAGGCCCCACGCACGACGCAGTCGCTCGCGAAAGTCGCCGAGCCGTGCAACAGGTTCGTTTGCATAGACGAAGCGCAGATATTGCCCGGCTCTCGAAGCGTCACCCCAGCCGGTCATCGGTGTCGCGGCGATCGCACCTTTTTCAAAACACAGTCTGGAGGCTTCCTCCGGCATCATCCCAAGCGCGCCCGTATTGATGAGCATCGACCAGCCGCCGTCGGGCCTGACCAGCGGCAGGTCCTGGCACTGGTTCGAGATCACGTCGCGGCGGGCCTTCCATTCGGCTGTGGCAGCGGCAACACCGTCATCTACTGCATTCAGCGCGGCGGCGGCTCCCGGCATGGCGATCCCAACCTGACATACGACATTGGCCAGGCTGACAGTACCGATATCGTTGACGATGGATTTCGGTCCGACGACCCAGCCGACCCGCCACCCGATCATGCGATATTCCTTCGACACGCTGCCGACGATGATCGTGCGCTCGGCCATCCCGGGCAGACGGGCCGGGTTGATCGGTTCGCGATCCGTGAAAACCAGACGCTGCATGGCGGCATCGTGCAGGAGCCAGGCCCCGCTTTCGATGACGAAGTCGGCGATGGCCTGCCATTCCGTATCCGTGTGCACGATGCCGCTCGGCATGGACGGGCTCATGGTCAAGACCGCTTTGGTCCTGTCGGATAATGCCGTGCGCAACGCTTCCAGATCCAGCCGCCATGCCCTGTCTTGGACCACCAGCGGAACCAGCTTCGGAATGCCCCCGGCGAGGCGGATGCGGTTCAGCAACCCCGCATAGGCAGGATCGGTGATCACGACTTCGTCGCCCGGTTCCAGAATGGCCAGAAGGCTGTTCAAGACACCACTCAGTCCTCCGGCCGAAATGATGCATTGGCTGCGCCAGTCATAGGTGAGGCCGGTTTCACCACCGAGTCGTCGGCACACGGCCTTGCGCAGGTCGTCGATGCCGAGAAACGGCAAATAGGAGTTTGCGTCGTCACGGCCGATTGCCGCTTTGGTAGCGGCGATTGCTTCCGGTGGGGGAGGGATGTCTGTGTCCAGGTTTTCCAGCCGCAACATGTCCGGATCTGCTGCGGCATCCGCTGCATTCCCCATCGTATCGACGCCGATGCCCGGCATGGTCTTCAATCGTGAGACGGTCATATCTTGCTCATTTATCCAAAAAATGAAATTGGATACAAAATTGTTAATTGAATACGGATTGTCAAGCGCTTATGATTTGGGCAATCGAGGTTGGCATCCAGGATCGGGCGCGCGGGTATGACAGGTTCCATTCACGCAGGGTCAAGACCATCACGCAGCGGCGCTCAGGCCGCTGAAATTGCAAAACAACTCCGCACCGACATTATCTCCGGAACATTCGGCCCGGGCGAAACGCTCAGGCAGGAACATCTGGCAAAACGATTCCGATCCAGCCGAATGCCGGTGCGTGACGCGCTGCGGATGCTGGAGCAGGAAGGGCTTGTGGATATGCAGCCCAATCGCGGCGCGCAGGTAGCGCGGCTGGACGCCGATGGTTTCAGAGAAATCTATGAGATGCGCGCCGTTGCTGAAGTCCTGGCCTTGAAACATGCCATTCCGGAATTGACAGACAGCCGGATCGAACAGGCCGCACGGATACAGGAACAGGCTGAACAGGCGGATATCGAGCACTTCGGTCGGCTCAACAAGGCCTTTCACGAGATCCTCTATCAACCGTGTGCTCGACCGCGTCTTCTGGCTCATATTGCCGGTCTGAATGAGCTCGCCGACCGTTATCTGCGTATCGCGGCGATCGAGCTCAATTACGTTCAACGTTCGAACGCGGAACACCACGCACTTCTGGCGGCATGCAAGGCGCGGGACAGGCAAAGAGCTTGCGCCCTGCTCGATCTGCACATAACCGAGGCGGGCAATCAACTGCTCCCGAAATTGCGGGGAATCCCGGTTGGTTAGGCTTTGTGATGTCGCGCGACCTATAAACCCGCATCGGTGGCACCCATTGCCGGATCGAGATGATCGCGCAGACTGTCTCCGAGCAAGTTGAATGCCAGCGCGGTAAAAGCCAGCGCGCCGCCGGGAAAGGCGGCCAGCCACCAGGCCCGTGGCTGCTGCGACAGTGAATCGAAGATCATCGCCCCCCATTCCGGCGTCGGTGGTTTGGCTCCCAGGCCGAGGAAGGACAATCCGGCCGACGAAAGCATGACGAAGCCGACATCTGTCGCCGCCTGCACAAGGACAAGCGGCCAGACCATCGGCAACAGTGTTCTGCAGACGATGTAAACGCGAGAAGCTCCCATTGCCGCGGTTGCCGTGACGAAATCCTGCTCCTTGAGGGACAGGACGCGACTGCGGGTGAGGCGCGCATACCAGGGCCAGAACACCACGGCCAGTGCCGCACTGGTTGCGATCAGGCTGCCGCCGAACGTGGCCGAAATCGCCGCCGCAAGGATCAGGGCGGGAAATGCCAGAAACAGGTCGGTAATCCGCATTAGAATTTCGTCGACGAGCCCGCCGGTGTAGCCGGCAATCACACCGATGACGGCGCCGAATGTCGAGGCGATGCAAAGGACGGCCAAGGCAATCGAAAACGTGATCCAGGAGCCGGCCACGATTCGGGAAAACACGTCCCGTCCGATCGTGTCCGTGCCCATCCAGTGTTCCGCCGACGGCGCCCGCAGCCGGTGGCCGATGTTCATCTTGATCGGATCGTAGGTTGTCAGGTGCAGGTCGAACAGCGTGGCCAGAAATGCAGCCGTTGCGATGACGAGGAGTGTGGCGACCAGGAGGCAGACGGCCATGTTCCCAGGGTTTGAGACCACGAACCGCGCTGTTGCGTCCAGTACGCGCCGGAAGGGTCCCTGCAGGACCGGTTTCAATGCCGCTTTGTCCGATAGCGTGCTCATTGCAGATCCACCCTTGGATCGATCAGGGCGTAGCTCAGGTCGACGAGCAGGTTGACGAGTGTGTAGGAAACGGAGACGACCAGCGTGATCGCCATGATGGCGTTGTAATCCGTGCCGGCTATGGCATTGGCGGTGTAACGGCCGAGACCGGGCCAGTCGAAGATCAGTTCGACGAACACGGCTCCGGAAATCAGCAGCCCGAGATTAAGGCCGAAAACAGTGATAATCGGCAGTAAGGCAGTGCGCAGGGCATGATTCACCGTGACCCGCAACGGACTGATGCCTTTGGCTCTGGCGGTACGGATATAGTCCAATGTCAGGACCTCAAGCATTGAGGCTCTCGTGACGCGGATGAGGACCGCAGTCGATGGCAACATCAGCACCAGGGATGGAAGAACGAGATGGATTGCCGCCTGTCGAAAAAGGCCGAGATCTCCTGCGATCAAGGCGTCGACAGTATAGAAACCGGTAACAAAATCGGGTGGCGGCACCCCGGTGTCGAGGCGACCGCCAAACGGCAGCAGGCCAAGGGTTGAAAAAAACAGCAATTGCAACATCAGCCCGACCCAGAAGTCGGGCACCGAGAGACCGAACAGCGCGGTTCCCCGTGCACCAATGTCGACAAGGCCGGACCGACGGATCGCCGCCAGGACACCAAGGCCGATCCCCGCAATGCCGCTGAGCAGCGCTGCACAGAACACGAGTTCCAGCGTCGCTGGCAGGAAGGTTGCCATGTCCTGCGAAATCTCGCGTCTGGTGACGATGGATCGGCCGAAATCTCCTTCGGCAACAGAGGACACATAGTGCAGAAATTGCCGTGGAATCGATTGATCCAGTCCGAGGCTGTTCCGCACCGCTGCAACGGTTTCCGGGTTGGCGCGGGCGCCGGCGATAAGCCGCGCCGGATCTCCGGGCATGATCCGGGCCAGCGTGAAGGTCAGAACCATCACGCCGCAGATCAGGATCAGCGTCGATATCGTGCGGCGCGCGAGAAAGCGAAGCATGCCCCGACCTCCCGTTTCGATCAGGTTGCGCGGAACATGTTGACCATGTCCAATGTCGAGACGTAGATCGGATTGACCACAACGCCCCGGATATCCGTGCGCATGGCATAGCGGGTACGCTCTTCGACGATTGGCAGCCAGGCAGGATCTTCAGCAGTCAGGATACGTCGCAGGCGATTGAACTTGGCTGTCAGGTCATCATCGAACTGGGCCTGGTACATTCCATCGATCAGAGCGTTTGCCTCCTTGTTGGAGTACCGGCCTGAATTGCCGTCGGCGGACGTTGAATCGCCGGAAAAAAGCGTCCATGCGAGACTGTAGGGGTGGTCCCAGTTCGGCCACCAGGAGAAATAGAAAAGATCGGCCCTTTGGTCCGCGGGAGCGTCACCGAAGAAATCATCAATGAAGGCACTGAAGGATTTTTCCTCCAGCCGCAGCTTTATTCCGATCTCGGCCAGCCACGCCTGCAGCAATTGGCCTTCGGTATCGCCGAACCCTGAATAGTGGGAGTAGGTGAGTTCGGTCCCTTCCTCAATACCGGCTTCCGCGAAAAGTGCTTTGGCGCGCTCCAGATCGAATTCGAGAAGTTCGGAAGTGTCGTCGGCGACGGTCAGGGCGCTCGGAAACACGCTTTTCGGCATGTCGCCGGTGTCGAGCAGGACGTCCTTGACATACGTCCGGTGATCGAAGGCATGGCAAATTGCCTGACGTGCGCGCGGGTCCGCAAGTCTCCCGTCGGTAGCGAACGATACGAATTGTGTGGTGAACGTTTTGACGTCGGTCACCGTGTAGCGCGGGTCGCGGTCAAGTTCCAGGAGGTCTTCCGGTTCAAGTGGAAACACAAGGTCGGCTTCGCCCGCCTCGAGCAATTGCCGTCGTGTCGAGGAAACCGGCAAGGTCTTTGTGATGATCCTGTCAAAGTGGTTTCCGTCCCAGCCGCCCCAATAGTCAGGGTTTTTCACGAAGGTGGCACTTTGACCGGGCTCCAGCGTTTCCAGCCTGTAAGGGCCGGTACCGACGGGATTGGACTGGAGATACTGGCTACCCAGATCACCCGGACCTTTGGAATGGGTCTCGGCTGCCGTCGGACTTGCAAAGCCGTATCCATACTGTCCGGCCGCCTCGAGATTGAAATACGGACGCGGCGATCCGAAGGAGATTTCCAGCGTCGATGCATCGACCGCCCGAACCTGTTCGCGCGGATTTTGCAATTGCCAGGTTGCATTCAGTCCGGCCGGATGTTCGACGAGCCGAACGATTGCGGATTTGACGGCCTCGGCATCGCAGGGCGTCCCGTCGTGAAAAACGACGCCGGATCGGAGGTGCGCCGTCCAGACCGAGGCGTCGTCGTTGGGTGTGAGGCTCCTGGCAAGGCTTGGAACCGTGGAAAGGGTTTTCGCGCCATCAAGCTTGACGAGCGTGTCATAGATCGGCTGCAACCCGTAGGCCCATTCCAGATTGGTTGCCGGATCGAGATTTTCCACTGTCGCGTCGACCAGCACCACCAATGTGTTCGGGTCCCTGCCGGCGAGGGGAGGAGGCGATTGCGAAGCCTTCGACTGCACTGGCATCAACGCTTGGGCTGCCAGGGCCGTGCCGGCGGCCAGGAAAGTGCGGCGCGGCATCAGCAGGCGCGGGTCGGTAAAGGTCTTGCGGGTCCGGGGCTGGTCGCTCATCTTTTTCTCCCTTGGAAGACGGTCTGTTTGTCCAATTTGGATTCGGATCGGCGCTCGCCGACAGTGCAACTGATCTGAGAAGCGCTTTCCGCTCGCCATAAAAAGCGCTGTTTGTGCGCCGTTCGCCATACCCCCTTAGAGGAACATCGCCATTGGCCCGGTCCGGCTACGGTCTGGGTGTAAAGATCGTCGTTGGACCCGTAGTGAGGCCTGGCTTGACATTGCTGCATATCGACAACCTGACAGTCTGCCTTGACGGGGTGCGCGCCCACCGGCCCATCCTCGACGCGTTTTCAATCCGGGTTGCGCCTGGTGAAGTGCTTGGTCTCGTTGGCGAAAGCGGGTGCGGCAAGAGTACGGCGGCGCTCGCGACCATGGGGCTCATGAGCCCGTCAATGAAGGTCAAGGGTGGGGCAATCCGTTTTGAAGGCACCGATCTCCTGCAAATGACGAACAGGAGCCTGCGGGCATTGCAAGGGGCGGCGATCTCCATGATCTTCCAGGATCCGCTCAACAGCCTCAACCCGGTCCACAGCGTCGGTGATCAGGTGATCGAAGCGGTGCGGGCCCACCGGCAATTGTCGCGAAAACAGGCGCTCGAGCACGCCCGCGATCTGCTCGATAGAGTTGGCATGCCGGATCCTCAGACCATGATCAGGCGATATCCGCATCAATTGAGCGGTGGCCAGCGGCAACGGGTGGGGATAGCCATGGCGATAGCGTGCAATCCGCGCCTGATCATCGCCGACGAGCCGACAACAGCGCTCGACCTGACGATTCAGGCGCAGATTTTGCGTCTCCTTGTAGACATGATCCGGGAGACCGGAACATCTCTCCTGTTGATCACTCACGATCTTGGCGTTGTCAGCGAGATGGCGGATCGCGTGGCGGTGATGTATGCGGGGCGGATTGTGGAGACGGGACCGACCGAGACAGTCATTGCGGCGCCCAGCCATCCCTATACAAGCGGCCTGATCGCCGCGCTCCCGAGCCTTGAGGCGCCGCGTGTTTCGCTTGCGGCAATCCCGGGTGCGCCACCTGATCTGAGCGAAGCGTCGACCGGTTGCCTGTTTGCGCCGCGGTGTCGACGCACGACCTCCCGCTGTCGGACGACGCGCCCTGAACTATCTTCTGCCTCAAACCCTGCAGTTCCCGTGGCCTGCCACGATCCGATCGAGAATGGAGACGGTTTGTGATGGAAAAATCCACGATGCCGGACACAGGGTCTTTTTCGCCTTCAATTCTGGAGGTGTGCAACGTCGACGTTGAATATGGCGCCTCCACAAGAGGCGTGTTTGGCCGGAGAACCCGTCCGACACGGGCACTGGCCTCCATCAACCTTTCGCTTCGAAAAGGAGAAACCCTCGGTCTCGTCGGCGAATCCGGCAGCGGCAAGACCACTCTCGCACGCACGATCATGGGATTGCTGCCTCCCTCCGCCGGGTCCGTGTGGTTGAACGGTGAGGACGTGACCGTGCTTGGAAAACCGGCCCGTAAACGCGTGTTGCGAAGCATGCAGATGATTTTTCAGGACCCGTTGTCTTCACTGCACCCGAGAAGGAGAGTTGCGGACGCGATTGCGGAGCCGCTTCGGATTCATGGGATTGGCACTGCAACCGGTCGACGCGAGGCCGCGCTTGAATTGTTGAACAAGGTCGGTCTGTCAAGCGCCCAGGCCGACCGGTATCCGCAGCACTTTTCCGGAGGACAGCGCCAGCGTATAGCCATTGCCCGTGCACTCGCGCTTGATCCAGACCTGATCGTAGCAGATGAACCCGTCAGCGCGCTCGATGTGTCCGTTCAGGCGGATATACTGAATCTCCTGCAGGCCATGAGATCCGAAAGGAACATGGCGATGCTGTTCATCAGCCACGATCTCGCGGTCGTAAGGCATCTGTGTGACCGGATCGGCGTTATGTACCTTGGTCGGCTTATCGAGATTGGATCGGGCCGAGCGGTGACGGAACAACCCATGCACCCCTACACAACTGCCTTGCTGTCTGCTGCACCGAAGATTGCCGCATCCGGCGACAGTCAGTCGGCGTCGAAGCCGATCGTTCTTTCGGGCGAGATCCCAAATCACCAGAATCCGCCCTCCGGCTGTCCGTTTCATACACGGTGCTGGCTTGCGGCCGAACTTGGTCACCCGGAGCGTTGTCGGGCATCAGCACCGCCGCTGCAAAATGCCTTTTCCGGCCATCAGGTTGCATGCCACTTTCACGAGCAGGCACACCATTCCCGACCGAAGGCAAGTTCAGGCTGAACAAGCCACGCTCGTAACACGGTCCTTGCAAAGAACCCCGATGCACAATTTCAATTGAAGGAAATCCGATGAACAAGCCGATCACAACGCCGAAAGCGGAGAGATCCCATGCGCGGAGTCCCGCGGATGACGGTTACTTCATGCCGGCGGAATGGGCTCCCCACAAACGCTGCTGGATGATGTGGCCGTGCAGGCCCGGCATGTGGCCGGATATCATGGCGACGAAACGGTCTTACGTGGCGGTCGCCCGCGCCATTCGCATGTTCGAACCGGTGATCGTGGCCGCGTGCCACAATGACGTTCATGAAGCCCGTCAGATGCTGGGGCCGGCCATCGAGGTCGTTGGAATCGACATCGATGATTCCTGGGCACGCGACGCCGGTCCCTGTTTCCTTGTGAACGGAAAAGGCGGTCGGGCAGGTGCCAGCTTCCGCTTTAACGCCTGGGGCGGCAAATATGACCCTTACGATCGCGACGATGCCTTTTCTTCAGCGGCGCTCGTTCATGCCGGCATCCGCGAATATGCATCGGACCTGATCGCTGAAGGCGGCGGCGTCAGCGTCGACGGCGAGGGGACGGTATTGACGACCCTGTCCTGCTTTCCGAACGCCAATCGCAATCCGGACTGGACCCTGCAGGAAATCGAGAATGAACTCAAGGCTATGCTCGGCGCCCGCAAGGTGATCTGGCTTCCCGGTAATGTCGAAGAGACTGAAACCGATGGGCACGTTGACGGGATCGCGGCTTTCGTGAAACCCGGAGTGGTTCTGGTGGAGGATGCTGGTCCGAAAGCGTCGCCATTTTACGATATCATGCGCGAAAACCTTGCTGCCCTGGAAGGCCAGACCGATGCGACGGGACGGCCGCTGGAACTGGTTACGATACCTGAGGCTGCCGATGCCTGTTCGGAATCGGACCGGTTCTGCAGGTCATACGTGAATTCCTATATTGCCAATGGCGGTGTCGTCATGCCGAGTTATGGCGTCGATGCCGACCGCGTGGCGCGCGACATTTTCCGCAGCCTCTATCCCGACCGTCAGGTGTTGACGGTTCCCATCGATGACATTGCAGGCGGGGGAGGCGGCATTCATTGCATAACACAACAAGAGCCCGCTGGCTGATGGCAGACCCCGTGTCGGATATTCAACCTCTTTTTGACGCTGGCAGAAGCCCGGCCGATCTCGGTTTCCGCATGCCGGCGGAGTTCGAACCCCATGTCGCAACCTGGATGGCGTGGCCTCATGACGATCACCCAGACATCTGGGGCGATGCGATTGGCCAGGTGCAAAAGGATTTCGCTGCGGTTGCGGAAGCTATCGCGGTGTTCGAACCGGTTCGGGTGGTGGTTCACCCTGAGCAAGGCGCTCATGCCCGTGCCGCGCTGAGCGATGCAATCGACACTGTGCTCCTTCCGCAGGGCGATCTCTGGTTTCGGGACACGGGACCTTTGTTCCTCAACGACAAGAAAGGCCGAACGGCCGCAACGAACCTGGTGTTTAATGCCTGGGGCAACAAGTTTCCCGGTATGGATGATGACGTCAAGGTCGGCGAGGCGCTGTGCCGGCACCTTCAAATGCCCTATTATTCCTCAATTCTGCGTGCCGAGGGAGGCGGAATCTGTGTTGACGGAGAGGGCACGGCGGTAACGACGGAGACTTTTCTGCTCAATGCGAACCGCAATCCGGGGCTAAGCAGAGGCGACATCGAGGACGAACTCAAGCGGGCACTCGGTGTATCGAAAGTCATCTGGTTGCCCGGCGATGAGGGCGAATGGATCACGGATGGCCATATCGACGGTATGATGATGTTTTCCGCACCCGGCAAGGCGTTGTTTGAAATCAATCCGGATCCGGCTAATCCGCGTGCCCGGGTCTGTCGGGAAAACCTGCTTGCATTACAGGGGCAAACCGACGCAAGAGGCCGGGAAATCGAGATTGGCCTGGTCGAGGAGGCCTATCTTGTGGAACCGGTCAGTGAGCAGATGGCTCTGTCTTATGTCAATGCGCTGATTGTCAATGGTGGTGTGGTTATGCCGGCTTTTGACACGCCGACGGATAGTGCGGCACGCGATCTGTTTGCACAGGCATTTCCCGATCGAAAGATCGTGCAGATTCCGATACTGAACATCTGCCCTGGCGGCGGCGGGATTCACTGTATAACCCAACAGCAGCCGGCTGGCGCGTAACAAAGGAACTGACGGAATGGCAAATAATGTGCCCGGTCGCGTGCCGAAAGTCCCTGAAGGGTTTCCGGATGTTGCCTTTCCATTGCTCGCCGACGCGATCGGTACCATCGGCACATCCGGCTTCATGAGCGCTGTTGCCGCCCTCTGCCGAGCCGTATCGCCATATAACGACGTGTTTGTTTCCGCCTATTTCAAAACGGCTCCACCGGCTGAAATATACAGCGATCTGTCACCGCGCGACGCTCGAAAAACCATTCCGCCCTATATTGAGTTTGCCTATCTGCTGGATCCGTTTTTCGCTTTGTTCAGCGAAAATGCCGCCGATGGCGTTTATCGGCTAAGAGATTGCGCACCCGACAATTTCACCGCCACGGACTATTACAAACGTTTCTATGGCCGGATCGGGGTCTCCGACGAATGCGGGATCCTGATCAATTTCGGTCCGGATGCGTGCCTGCTGATCTCATTGGGACAACGGGATCCGAACCGGCCGGTTGTCGACGAACCGTTCCTGCATCTGTCGTCCATATTGCCGGTGCTTCAGGCCTTGTGCCATCGTCACTGGCCAAGGCTCGAACCGGATTGTGTGGAGGGCAGGGGACGTTTGAGCTCTCATCTGCAACAGGCCTTCGACCGGTTTGGTTCGAAGGTGCTGAGCCGGCGCGAGGCGGAGATTGTGCGCCTCATCCTGAAAGGGCATTCCAGCAAATCAATGGCTCGGATCTTCACCGTCAGTCCGGAGACGGTCAAGGTGCATCGCAAGCGCATTTACGCCAAGCTTGACATCGCTTCGCAAGGCGAATTGTTCGCGACGTTCATCGAGGCGCTCAGCATGACGCCGCCGGACAGTACTGAAGATCCGCTGGCGCTGTGTCTGGCCGCGCGATAAGGCAGTGTGCGGTGGAAGCTCAGGCCGCGGAGATTTCGACGAGCATGCCCGATGCCGCCCGGTTTGCATCCTCAAGAACGGTTGAAAACCTGGCGGAAAGCTCGGATTCCTCAAGTCGGCAATAGTCAATGCCGTAGGCCCGTGCCAGCAGCGAAAAGTCCGGTGGGGTCAGATCGACACCATCCGGTTTCACCTGATTGTCGATCATGAAGGTCTTGATCTCTCCGTAGCCGGAATTGTTCCACACGATGATGATCAGGGGCGTTGCCTCATCGCGCAGGCCGCCGAGCTCTCCGAGGGTGAACTGGATGCCGCCATCGCCGATCAGGACAATGACGGGTTGGTTCGGCCTGGCCAGCTTGGCGCCGATTGCTGCGGGCAGTCCGTATCCGAGCGTTCCGTATCCCACCGACGAATTGAACCATCCACCCTGATCGCCGGGCGCAAAAAACATGTTTCCGGCATAGATCAATTGCGTCGAATCGCCGACTATTACCGCATCGGGAAGTGTATCGCGGATCGTTTCCAGCACCCCGACATGCGTCTTGTAGGCGTCCGGCAGGGCAGCATGGGCCCGTTGCGTGATTTCTGCGACCTGTCCAGCGTCGACTGTTCGCGCACGATCGGGAATTCGGTCGGCCAATTCGGACAAAACCGTCGAAGCGTCGCCTGCAAGAAACATGTTTGCCTCAGGGGGACGGCGCGCAAGTTCGGGGTCGATGTCGATGCGGATGAGGCTTCGCGGCTGGATCATGGCGCCGGTGTCGTACATGTCGAAATCGGTCGGTCCCAGTTCCGTTCCCACAGCCAGCACCAGGTCGGCTGCGTCGATAAAAGCCCGGACTTCGCGAATGCTCGGTGTGGCCGGGATCACGCGCGGGTCGTCCTTGGCAAAACAGGATCGCGCGTTGATGGTCGGGATAATCGGTGCGCCAATGCGGTCGGCCATATCGAGCACGCCGTCGCGCGCCAGTCTGGCGCCGCCGCCCACGATCAGCAGCGGGTTATTGGCTTCGGCAATCATCGATGCCGCGCGGTCAAGCAATGGTGCGCCCGGCAATCCGGCAATGGCGCGGTCACTTCGGACGGGCGCTGGAAGGAAATCCGCATCGCTCGACATCGATCCAAGTGGGATTTCAATCAGGACCGGACCCGGCCGTTTGCTTTCGAAAAGAGCGAATGCCTCGGCAAACGCAGCGGGAAGGTGCACAGGGTCGGTCACCCGCCAGCTCGCGCTGGCCACCTGTCCGCCGAAGGCAAACTGATCCGGCATCTCGTGCAACCGGCCAAGCGGATGCTCTGAGGGGTCATTGACGCCGGCGATTACCAGCATCGGGATCGAATCGGCGCGCGCCTGCAGCATCGCGGTCGAAATGTTGGACAGGCCCGGCCCTGTGATCACCAGGCAGACACCGGGCTTGCCGGTAACCCTTGCATACCCGTCGGCCATGAACCCCGCGCCCTGTTCGTGGCGCGGTGTCACATGTCGGATCGGCGAGGTTGCGAGGCCGCGATAAAGCTCGGCTGTGTGGACGCCGGGAATGCCGAAAACATGTTCGACATCATAGGCTTCAAGAAGTTTGATCAGATATTGGCCAAGGTTGATCGCCATCCGGAGTGACTCGCGTTTGAGAGAATGATTTTCGGCTATAGCACCAAAATCCGTGTACGGATATTGCCTCAAAATATGTCTCGCCCGTACCTGGGGCGACAAAGGAGCGCGATGCCGGCGGCCCTTATCATGAGGCGGTGTAGACGACATTGGCTGCCTGCTTCAGTTGGAATTCGGGACCCAAATCCCCACTTGCGAAACTGATGACGGCCGCAACCGCCGTTATCAGACCCGGTGCCGAAGGAAACTGCGTCAATGGAACCGTCTTCTACTCTGATTGAACGCCTGAAGGTTCGATATGCGGAGCCGCAGCGATTCTATCACACCTGGGGCCACATCGAGACGCTTCTGGGATTGTTTCGCACGCATCATCAGCACTTTGACGATCCTGAAAGGGTCCTTTGGGCTTTATATTGGCATGATGCTGTTTATGATCCGACCTCGTCGGAGAATGAAGCTCAGAGTGCGGCGCTTCTGCGTGCGGAGGCCAGGCCGTTTTTGTCCAAAGAGCGCCTTGATGACGCGGTCCGTATCGTCGAGGCTACGCAGCGACATCAGGTCCCTGACATTATCGCCCCGGAATTGATCCGCGACCTGACCCTGTTTCTCGACATGGATTTGTCGATACTCGGGCAGCCCGATCAGATTTTTGACGTCTATGAGGCTGCCATCAGAAAAGAATATGCCTTTGTGGAAGAGACAGCTTACAGGCTTGCTCGTACAGCAGTTCTCGAGCGGTTTCTTGAGCGGAATCGATTATACTTCAACGACATTTTCGCCGAACGTTGGGAAGAGGCCGCGAGGGTGAATCTGAAACGGTCCATTGCTGCCTTGCGCTGACACGCCGCAAGGGTCACCAAATCCAGTCCTCATCCGCAACCAAATGGTGCTTACCAGATCTATTTGCGAACTGGTGCCGGGACCTTACCTGAACAGGTAGATCGGGCTCGACCAGGCCTGGTATCCGTCTTCCGTGGTCACGCAGATCCAGATCGGGTTGTCACCTTGATCTTTCAGGGCGATCTCCCGGCTGAAACTCAACTCGCGATCCAATCGCTGGTCTGGAAGGCGAAATGCGCGCAACTTTCTGTCCAGCCCGCCTGCTGCAAGCGTGGCGTCCTCAAACCCGACCTGGTCGAGTGCGAGGTTGAGAATCCCATGATTGGTCGTGATCCCGATTGTGCCAGCGTCCTCTGCGTCGACCCAGGCGTCGAAGCCCATGAAATTCCCGGTCGTAATCGTGTCCCACACGATCGTGTCGGAACCGCGCTGTTCAAACGTGCGTTCCGGATTCCATAGATTGATCGTCTCGAAACGCTCGATCACAGCTCCCGAGAACTGAGCCCGTCCGCGCCACGTCGTATTACGGCCCCGACCGCGATATTCCGCCCCGCTCCACAAGACCCGGATCCGGCTTCCGAGATCGTCGGGTCCGTAAGGACGGATTGTTTCAAGCACTGTCATGCCATTTCGGATTTCGATCCGTTCGATACCGGCGTGGGCCAAGATGTTGACGGACAGGGTAACCTCATCGGCGTCCGTGCGCACGATATCCCCCATCATCGCTGTGTCGACGGCCTGTGTCGGCGTGTCGGGCATCGCGTCCGGATTGCGTTCGAACAGCGTGCCGCCGCCGGGGATCGAAACATCGACATCCATATGCATCCGGCAGCCGGTGGTCCCGTAATGGTGGCGTCTGCGCTGGGCTTCGAAGATGGCGTCCCGGTCGAGCCCTTCGGTCAGGAAACAGGTCAGCCCGCCATAGGCTCCGAAGGTCGACGATCCGGGATAGCTTGCTCCGGGCCTGCCTTTGTGCCCGTCGCTGTTGCAGACGACACCGACGCGCCGGCCAAGGTCGAACCCGTCGGTCAGTATCCATTCGAAGCTTCCCCAGGCCGAATGCATCTCGACGGCTGTCTCGAGCCGGGAGTCATGGTCGTAGTGAATGTTGGCGTACCGCCCGCCGACATGGGCGTAGAGAACGCAGTCTTCGTCCTTGAGTGCCTGATAGAGGTCGGTCAGGGTATTGGCATCGGAGGCAAGGTCTGAGCGGTTTTCCATCAGGGCGTGGGAACAGCGATGAATCGGGCGGCCTTCATGGCGATAGAATACGTTGTGATCACCGCCGATCGCGGTGTTGCCTGACCATTCGTATCCCGGAAAACAGACGAACCGGCCGGGCTGATCGAATTCCGCGGTCAGTGTGTTGAGTTTGTCCCAGAACAGGGCATTGATCTGAAAGTCGTTGCCCTGGTGACTGGTTACGTCGAGAAACGCCTTGTTGCGGGCGAAATCGAAATAGCTCTCGATCGAATTGACGCCGACGGTTTCGCCGGTCTGGCCGTGCAGGTCTCCCCAATAGCCGGACGGTCCGCTCTTGCGGATGACGAGGGGACCGGCTTCGGCAACCGCGACCTCGTCAACAAAGACTTTGATCCACACGGTCCCTTCAGTGTCCGCTGTCAGACCTTCCAGGGTCAGCGCGCGGTCTTCAGGTGCATAGGCGAACTCCAGTTCCAATCCGTTGATCGGCATGGATGGCTCAAGGCGTACGCGCCCATTGGCCTGTGATGTCGGATTGCCCCATTTGTCTTCCGCTTTCAGGCCCAGTTGAAAAACTTCGCCGCATCGGCGCAGCGATGGCAGCACTGCCTTCCAGCAGGTGGGGGGGCCGGCAACGACGGGAACCGCAAACTGCTGCGGCAGCGGCAGGAAATTTCCGGTGGCCTGAACGTCCGTGGAGACCCGGAATTCGTAACCTTCTTCCATGAAGGTCTGAATCTCCATCCCCGGCGAACCCTGGCTGGTGTCGCCGAAGACAATGGTGATCGTTTCGCCTTCTTCGAGATATCCTCCGTTCAGGTGAGCGGTCAGGACCCGGTTCCAGGGCCTTTGACCGCTATTGTCGCTGGTCAGCGTGATCGTGCCCGACCCGCTGCAGGTCGCAGTGACATAGTTTGCAGCGCCGGGCGCGTGCGTCTGCGGTTTGCCGGCATCGCTGATCAACCGGAATGCCACGCGGATACCGCCGGTATCGTCGAGCCCGATTTTCCCGACCGTGTAGGTGAGTGTGAAGGTTTGGAAGCTTCTGACCTCGACGGCCTCAAGCGGTGTAAGCGTCGCGGACCCGTACAGGGCCGGGTCGTCGCCCGGTTTGACGGAGGGACCATTGTCTCCAACCAGTTCACTCGCCACCGGTCCTCTGGTTTTCAATTGCTTCATATCGGATCTCGTTTCGGTTCGCGGCAGGTTGGGTCTCGACAACGATATTAAAACTATGTAGTTTTGTAAATCTATATAGTTTTGAAAGATGAAGAGGTCAGTGGAAACGGCCTCAAAAGGGGAGACTGCAATGACACGGAAGATTTCCCGGAGGACGGCCCTTGGCGCCGCTTCAATTGTGGGGCTGGGGCTGGTAGGAGCTCTTGGCGTCACACCAGCATTGGCCGAATATCCCGAAAAACCGGTAACCCTTGTAATTCCCTATAAGGCCGGCGGCAGCACCGAAACGATGGCCAGGGTCTATTCGAAGGCGCTGGCCAAGGAACTCGGCCAGAATGTCGTGGTCAAGACCCGCCCGGGTGCAGGCGGCGCCGTCGGGTCGACCGAAGTCGCGGCCGCTACGCCGGACGGGTACACCTTGCTGTTTGCGGCCTCCACGTCACTGATCTGGCCGCCGCTGACACAGAAGGTCGAATATGACCTGGAAAGCTTCACCTATGTCGGTCAGATCACGGAGTATCAGCAGGCGATCGTCGCCAAGGCGGATGCGCCCTTCAATACGCTGAAGGAACTGATCGAGCACGCCAAGAAGAATGGTCTGAACTATGCGGACCAAAGCGCCATGTCACGCGCTTATGTGAACTTCATCGGTAAGAAGGAAGGCGTGAAATGGACCGGCATTCCGACCAAGGGTGGCGGCGAAATGGTGCCGTTTCTGCTCGGCGGCAAGATTGACTTCGCCTGGAGCGGGGGAATCCACAATCGCTACGGTGACGACATGAAGGTTTTGGCGTCGATGAATTCCGGACGGTTGCTGGCATCCCCGGATATCCCTTCAATCCAGGAGCTCTATGGAATCTCCATGCCAAGCCAAGCGGTGATCGTGGTTCCCAAGGGGACACCGGCCGACATTGTCGCAAAGCTGGAAACGGCGATGGAAGCAGCAACAAAGGATGCCGACTTCGGCGACCTGGTCACGAACAAGCTGAAATTCCCCGTGAAGTTTGTCGGATCGAAAGCTCTCACCGCTGAAATCGCCGAAACGACAGCGGGACTGAAACAGGTGATCGAGCAGACCAAATAATGTCGGCCGACGCCCACAACGATGATGACGGGACCGGCACCACCGGTCCCGTAACCGATCTTGTCGCAGGCTTGTTTCTGGCACTGTGTGCAATGGTGGCCCTTGTGTGGTTGATCCCGACTCACACTCAGGCGGCAATGAGCGAGTTCGACGTTTCGCCCGGCTTCTTTCCGAAATTGGCGGCATGGGCGGTCCTCGTTCTGTCGCTTGGACTTGTTGCAAGACAGATTCCCAGACTGAAACACGTCACGGGCCGCAGCATTGCCGGGCGCGCTGTGCTTGTCGACATTGCCGGGTGGAGTGTTGTGGCGTTTTTTTCGAGTTTGGCGCTTGCCAAAATCGGGTTCCTGTTTGTCGCGCCGGTCCTGATTGTCGCCGGCATGCTGGTTGCCGGAAACCGCACATACTGGATGATTACCGGCCTCGCCGTTGTTTTTCCGGTTCTGGTCGACCAGGCGGCCTGGTACATATTCACCGTCGATCTGCCCTAGGCACAGCATGGGAGCATCGGTATGATCGAACAGCTCGTAACCGGATTTGGCTCCGCCTTCACGCTGGTAAACCTGGCATTCATCGCAGCAGGTATTGCGCTGGGCATCGTTATCGGGGCGATCCCGGGTCTTGGCAGCGTTACGGCGCTCGCCGTCCTCATTCCCGTTACCTATTACATGTCGCCGTTGGCTGCGATTGCATTTCTGGTCGGCGTCAACAAGGGCGGCACCTCCGGCGGCGCCATTCCGGCAATCCTGCTGAACTCGCCGGGAACACCCGAAGCCGCGGCAACCGCGCTTGACGGTTATCCCATGGCAAAACGGGGCGAAGCGGAACGCGCAATGAAGTTCGCGCTTTATTCGTCCGTGACCGGGGACACGATCTCCGACATCCTGTTGATTCTGCTTGTCGTGCCGTTTGCGGCGGTCGCGCTGCAATTTGGTCCGCTGGAATTTACCTCCGTACTTTTGTTTGCCTTTGCGCTCCTGGCCGGATTGTCCGGCGATTCCCCGATCAAGGGCTTCATTGCGATCTTTTTGGGTGTGTTCCTGTCCACCGTCGGCCTGGATCCGGTTGACAGCACATCGCGCATGACCTTCGATCAGGTTAATCTCTATGACGGGTTCCCGCTTGCGGCGGTTGCGATTGGCGCATTGGCGCTCGCGTCGGTCGTCGAACAGATTTTCGATCTGCGCCGGGCAGGCGGGGATTTTGCCCTTGCGCTTGACGCCAAAACCCATTCGGCGAACGGCGGACTTCCCCTAGCGGAGTTTTTCCGGCACTGGAAAACCGTTGGCCGGTCCGCGCTGATCGGTTCCGGTGTCGGTATGCTGCCAGGTCTGGGTGTGACCCTGGCCGCGTTTTTGTCCTATGGCGCCGCACGCCGCGCCTCGAAACAGCCCGACAGTTTCGGTTCCGGCAATCCTGAAGGCATCATCGCCACCGAAGCCGCTAACAGCGCCGTTGTAGGCGCAAACCTTGTGCCGACGATCGCCCTTGGAATCCCCGGCAATATCGCCGCCGCCCTGTTGATCGGCGCCTTCATTATCCATGGCATCGTGCCGGGTCCGTTCATGATGACCATGCACGGCGATCTGATCTATGCGCTGTTCGCGTCGATGCTGATCGCCAACGGGTTGCATCTGATCATCGGGCGCGCCGGAATTTCCTTTTGGGCAATGATTGCCCGGGTTCCAAAATCAATCATCCTGCCGCCGGTCGTCGTGCTTTGTATTGTCGGCGTTTATCTACCCGGCCAGTCGTTGTTCGATGTCGCTATCATGCTGGTCTTTGCCGGCATCGGTCTTGTTATGCGCCGGACCGGATTTTCGGTTGTTTGCCTGGTCATCGGCTTTCTTCTCGGCGGCATGTTCGAAACGTCCTTGCGACAATCCTTGTTGATCTACAAAAATGACTTTTCGGAAATATTGTACAGCCCGATCTCGATGGTTTTCCTCGTCCTGACCGGCTTTATTCTGGTGCGTTCTCTCAGGAACCTCTAAAGGTCTTCCTGTCTGGACGGATTCGTCAGGACAGATGAGAAATGCGTGAAACGAAAAGATGGAATGTTCATGGTTTCCCGGTAACCGTGAACGGTTCTGAACGGCGGACATGAGTGATCTTGTCGAAACGAATGTGAGCGATACGAAGGCCCTGTCAGCGTGCGAACCGCGGGACAGCGGGGCGCAGTCGTTGCGCGAGAACATGGCGGCGATGTTGCTCCGGCCCGACCTTACCAAGCGCACAGCGGCGCGGCTGGCCATTGTCGAAGCGATTCAGTCCGGTGTCTTTCGCCCCGGTGACAAGCTGCCTTCGGAATTGAAACTGACCGGTATCCTCGGTGTCAGCCTGGGGACGGTTCAGGCTGCTCTGCGGCAATTGCAATTGGTTGGATCCATCGTCAGACGACGCGGTGACGGCAGTCGGGTCGCCGCAAAGGAGCCTTTCGATCGTTCGGTCTGGCATTTCCGGTTCGTGTCCAAATCAGACGGCAAGCCGCTCAGGATCACGAATGAACGGGTCCAGATCGAATTGATATCGGGAACAGGACCCTGGTCGGATTATCTCGGTGAACGGCGATCGTTTCTTCGGATCCGACGGTGGGTTTCGCTGGTTGATGGCACGCCGGCAGGTGCCGAAATGTTCCTCGACCCGGACCTCGTGCCCGGCCTTTTGGGCATGAACCCGAACGAATTGGACATGGTCAATATCCGCCCCTACCTGGAGGAGCGGTACGGCATCGTCACGGCGGGCGCCAATCATATTGCCAGGACGGTGAGGCTGGACAGGGAGACGGCAGGCCTGTTCGGTCTCCAGGCCGGTTCCGACTGTTTCGAAATTCACGCCAAGGCCTATTCAAGCGACGACATGCCGGTTTATTTCCAGCGCATCTTCATCTCGACAGATGTCTGTGCATTGACCTTTTGACCAGTCTGCGCCGCCCAGGACTGATCAACGCGGCCAGATCGCCGGAAACCAGTCTTGCCGCAACTGTTGACCGGGTTGCATGTCATGGCCCGGAAAAGGCGGCGAGGTGCGGCCGGGCCGCTCGACATACCGGACGTCGTCACCGATCAGCCTCAGCGAAAACGCGCGTCGACGTGCGTCAGAGAGATTGCCGCGTGCGCCGTGAAGCGTCCGATAGTCAAACGCGACCGCGTCGCCCGGTTCCATCGGCCATTCCAGCACGGAAAATTTCTCCGGCTCCGCGTCCGGGTCCGGCACGGGAATGTAGTCCGCTTCATTCGGATAAAAGTTTTCTTCTGACAACCAACGGGTCGGGAGAACCGGTCTGGACCACTTGTGCGATCCGGCGACAAGGCGCAGGGAGGCCTCTTTGACCGGGTCCAGGGGCAGCCAGAAGCTTATTGTCTGATTCCCCTCCGTGAAATAATAGGGCGAGTCCTGATGCCAGGGCGTTGGCTTGGATGTGCCGGGTTCCTTGACCAGCACATGGTCGTGGAACACCTGTACCGTCTGCGACCGCATCAGCCGAGCCGCCGCCGCGCCGACCGGCGAGACGGTGATGAATTGTTCGAACTCGGGGATGCGCGTCCAGTTGCAGTAGTCGTCGAAAAACCGGCCTCCTTCGCCGTCTTTCAGGTTTTCCGCTGCATAGGGACCTGGTTCCGCCATGTTGGTTTCAATTCCAGAGATCAGCCTGTCAATCCAGGGTTTGAAGAGACCGCGAATACAGACGGCGCCGTCCCGTTCGAATGCGCTGATCATTTCGCCGGTGATGATGGACTCCATTGTGCTCATGTCTCGCCGTCTCCCGGTTGTCGTACGATGATCGCCAAGACTTGCTTCAGATAGGTCATCCGGTAAAATAATAACTTCTTATATTGGGTATGCAAAAATGCTATCGGTAACGTTGAAACGCATTGAACACGCGGTCGCCGTACATGATCATGGCGGAGTCTCGGCCGCCGCGCGCGCTCTGAATGTTTCGCAACCCTCCGTTTCTGTTTCCCTGGCGCAATTGGAAGCGGAACTTGGGCGTCGCCTCTTTGTGCGGCGCAAGGGGCAGGGGATCAAACCCACCACATTCGGATCGACCTTTATCCAGGAGGCCAGACTCGTTCTGGGTCAGGCTCGTGCCTTGATGGATTCGCGCACGTCAGGGTCAGAGGCAACCGGGCGCTGCGCTGTCGGATGTTTTGAGGATCTCGCTCCGTTTCACCTCGCGGGAATTGTTCGCAGCTTTGCACAGGAATGTCCCAACATTCAGGTGACCTATGAAGTCAGCGGATTTGACCGCCTCGCCCGTGACCTGCGTCAGGGGGCGGTGGATGTTGCTCTGACCTATGATCTTGGTCTGGACGACACAATTGATCGCCATGTACTTGCCCATGTGCGTCCCCACGCTCTTGTCGCCGCGACGCATCATTGTGCCGACCAAAACACGATCACCCTGCGAGACCTCGCGAATGATCCTCTGATCCTGACCAAACAGGACTTGAGCTGGCAGCATATTCTGGATCTGTTCAGAATGAACGACATCGAACCGCGTGTCGGGACCCATGCCGGATCCTTTGAATTGCAGCGCAGTTTCGTCGCCAATGGTCTTGGGGTCGCAGTGTGTTATGTCCGTCCCCGGGCTTTGACGTCCTATGACGGTAAAGAATTGTGTGCGTTGGAAATTTCCGATGAATTGCAGGAGCAACCGATCCTGATGGCGCACAGCAGTTCCAATCCGCCGACGGCAGCGACGCGTCAAGTCATGCAATTGATTGCGAAATCATTTGCGCAGGTCGAATTCGTCGCTTGACCGGCCAGGCATTAAAACCGTTTTTGTAGCGCCTGCTGCATATCCTGGGCGCGAAACATGACATCGGCAAACGGCATGAACCAGGGAGTGCCATGGTGCCACCAGCGCGTCGGCAGCCCGGTCTTTGAAAAGGCGGTTTCGCCTTCCGGATCGCCGAGGATCTGCAGAGCTGCCTTGTGACCGAGATAGGGCGCCATCGTATTGCCGTTGCCGGAATAGCCCATCGCATGCCAGATACCGTCATGCTGTCCGACATGCGGCAGGAAATTGAAGGCGAATCCGGTATTGCCGCGCCAGGAATGAGTGATCGCAACGGTGCCGAGGTCGGGGAAAATCTGCCGGATCAGGCTCGTGAGCTGACGCCGCGCCGTTGCTTCGCCGACATTGACCATTGCCGCCCGCCCTCCGAAAACGAGACGCCTGCCGTCTGGTGACGGCCTGTAATAGCAATGCCGGACCCGGGATTCCACGATCATGCGGCCTTTCGGAATCAGGCTGCGCATCCGGTTTTCGCCAAGCGGTTCGGTGGCGACGATAAAACTTGGCACGGGAAACACACGGCGTTTTTCGTTGGAAAACAGGGCCGGTGTGTATCCGTTTGTTGCCGCAAGCACCGTACCCGCTCGGATTCGGCCGCGGGTCGTTTCAACATCAAAGCATGTTCCATCGCGTTGCAGTCCGGTGACCGGTGTCTCACCCTGCACAAGCGCTCCGGCCATTTGCGCCGCCTGCAACAGTCCGTCGACATATTTTGCCGGATTCAGGCCTCCGTGAGTCGGCAACACCATGCCGCCGCAATAGAGGTCTGATGATATCTCCTCATGCTGACGCGCCTTTGAAACCATTTCCGCTTCGACCGGCACAATGGCCTGCAACCGCTCCATCGCGCGCGCCTGGCTTGAATAGTCAGCGTCGGTCCAGAAACCGCGGAACCGTCCGCTGACGCTGAAATCGCATGCGATCTTCTCTTCAGCGATCAGGTCCTTGGCGAATTGTGTCGAGGATAAATGGGCTTCGCGCAGCAGGCCATGCGCGGTTTCGGCGCCGAGCGACGCTTCCATGTCGTCGATGGAAAGGCGGTGTCCGCCGCCGACCATGCCGCCATTGCGCGAACTCGCCCCGATTCCGGGTGCCTGTGCATCAAGGACAACAACATGCTTGCCGTGTCGCGCAAGCGTGCGCGCTGCGCTGAGGCCGGTGAGGCCGGCGCCTACAATAACCACGTCGGCTTCCGCTGGAAGGTCACGTTGGTCGGGGCAGGTTGGCGGACCCGCGTCATCCCACCAAAACGGGTTGGAATTCACCATGGGCATAACCGTTGAATTCGCTGATAGATCCCCATGACGCTATTGCCTAAGCCTGCAAAGTCAATCAATGAACATCGTTATGGACGAGGTGTCGCACAATCCCTTGCAGATGCGGCCCTGTTTGCGATGGGCGCGCTACAGTGCCTGTTTAAACGGGAATATGTGCCGGCAGACTCAAGGATCGTCATTCAACATAGTATTGATGTGCGGTGGAGAACCAGAAACTGACAATCGTCTCGATAACCTTGCGCATACCTTCAAGAGTTCCGACCTTGCTCACAACGACATTTGCACCGTTCTCGTACGCCGCGTTGACGACTTGCTCGTCTTTGCTGGTGGAAAACACGCAAATCGGAATTGCCGGCAGGACGGGATGCTGCCGCAGAACCCGCATGAACTCATTTCCGTCCATGACGGGCATGTTCAGATCCAGAAGAATAAGATCAGGCAAACGGCCTCTGTTTGAGGCATGGCTGGCCTCCAGAAGATCCATAGCCTCCTGTCCGTTCCCGCAGACTTCGACATCGACGGATATCGGCGCGCGGTTCAGAATGCGCCGGATGAGATTGGCATCGTCAACATCATCTTCGACGAGCAGAATGAGAGAATCCTGATCTGGTGAGTCTGTCATATCAATGTCCGCCATAGGGGCTAAGCTATCAGTAAGGTTTCAATAAATGATTACGGCACCGCCATTTGTAACTGAGCACAATGATCCTCTGTAAACCGGAAGAAATACCATTATTTCAACAAACTCGGCAATTCATTCGGATAACGGGACTTCAGGTAGGTCCATTGTTCCAACTGGCTATGTTTTCCCAGTCGGAAGGTTGTGAGTCGCCAGGCACGGGCGGTGCGGTCCAAAGCCTCTTTCGATGTGAGCTTTCCGGCTACGGCCGCTGCAATGTTTTCGCGCAGGGATCCGAAATATTCGCCCTGACCATCGAGATAGAAGTCCGGGATCGAATTGGCCATGCTGAACCGGTGCGTATCAAGGAATTCTCTCGAATAGGTCTCGATGATTTTCGGATCGGTGTAATGCTCGTTCCTGAATGGGTCGAAATATCCGTCAGCCTGGCCAACCGATTGCGTAGAAATAACAGGGCTGCAGGCGAACAAAGTGAAAAGATAGGCAATTTCCGGATTTTTCGAATTGGCGGAAACGACATAATTCCAACCCCAATTGAAGTACGGGGTCTGGATCAGGCGTCCTCCAACATAGCCGCCGGGCGTCGGGCCAAATGAAAGTTTGCCGCGCACACCGGAAGACGGTTGATTGAAATATTTTTGCGAACCGCCCCAACCGATATCGCAGAAGATTTTGCCGTTGGAAAAGGACTTCCAGTTTTCAAAAAGGCCGTCAGTCCGGGTTTTGGGATCGAGATAGGATGAGACCCTGATGAGGTCGTCAAGCGCCTCTATGCCGGCTTCATTGTTGATCTGAGGGTCCATGGAGGAGTCGAGCGGGAAATATCCCTTGCTGTGGAAGCGAATCCACCATTCCCATGGCAGGTACCCTGCCGTGCGAAACAGTGACCCACCGAATTCGCCCTGATCCGGGCGATGGAAATATGCGATCGTCTCGTCCAGTTCCTTCCATGTCGTCGGCACCGCCAGGGCGCGATCGAATTGGTCGGAAAATCGTTTTGCTTCCTCGGGGTTCTCCAGAAAGCTCTTGTTGTAGAACATGATATAGGCATCGCCGTCGGTCTGATATCCGTACAGGCTGCCCTTGTAGTAATCTCCGATTGAGTAGAGCGATGTCGGTCGAAACTGTGCGGGTTCGTAGCGTTCTGCGAATTCGTCGAGATTCCGAATTGCTTTTGCCTGCGCCAGATCGGGAATCCCGAACGTCGCCGGGAGGGCAACGTCGAAGTCTGCATCCTTCATCAATTTCGCCAACAATATCTTGGAATTGATGTCGTCGAGGGGCGCCTCGAGATAGCGGATTCGAACTCCGGTCATATTCTGGAACCGTTTGCCGACGGCCATGACATTGGCAATGGACCCCTTCGGGTAGAGGACCGCAATCGAGATATCGCGTTTTGCGACGAGGGCGGTCACCGCACGGCCGACCTGACCGTGCAGATCATCCATCGTAAACCGTTCAAACGGCACACCACGTGCGATAACCGGCATGGTTCCAGTCAGGCCAGCCGCCATGGCTCCGGCACTCGCACACCTTAAGATTGTGCGTCTGGTCACTTGCCTGCCGTACATTTGTTCTGCCATCTTTTGCTCTGTGCAGCTGTTCAAGCGAATCGCAAATAATCCCTACTGCACTTTACCATCGAATTCTTGGAGATGCGGAAAACGCGATGTCATCAAACAACCTCCACTTGTCCGGTGGGGTCGGCCAAAAGATCTTTGCGGCTTTTTTTGCTGTCAGCCTGTTTTCATTTGCCTCAGCGCTGGTTGGCTGGATCGGACTGGGTTTTGTGCGGGAAGCACAGAATACTGTATTGAGCCAAGCCTACCCGGGAGTGCGCGATGCGCAGGTTATCGCGCGGGAATCGTCAAATTTGGTCCTGCATATGTCGTCGCTGTTCGATGCACGTTCGCTCCCCCGCCTGGAGACCCATGTCAAGGAAATCGGGGCGCGTGAGCAACGCATTACGGCGCTTCTGGCGCATTTCGACAATTCCGCTCTCTTCGGCGAACTGCGTGGACAATTGCAAACGAGGATCGCCGACCTGTCGGAAAACGTCGAAACACTGGCAAAACTGTCCAGACAGACAATTTTGACGAGGATGGCTGTTGATCGCGAGGTAGGTGAACTTCTAACCCTTTCGCATCGCATCATCGATGGCACCCACACCATTGCGCCAATCGCCGCGGAGAGGACAATAGAAAACGCTGAGGCCCTGAATCTCAAGATGACTGACCGGAATGAGTGGGACAGGAGCAATCTGCCGCTTGAATTCGAAAGCTTCCTTCAGCGGAATATGGGGGACCTGCAAAAAATAACCGACCTACAATTCCGCAGTGAAGTAATTCGAGATCAATTGACACGGCTTGGAGGTGTCAATTCGACGGATCAACTGCGGATCCTGAGGGATGAGACAATTCTGAATCTTCGTGCGGTTACCAATGCGATCGTAAGACTGGAAATTGCGGAAGTTCGGGAGACGTTTGCAGAACCTCTGACCCGCCTGTCCGGGCACATGTTCGAGGCTGACAACATATTTTCCCGCAAGGAACAAATCCTGGCCAATCGAGACGCCATGGACGAGATTCGTACCAAGGCGGACATTGCCGGGCAGGCCATCGCAGATCTTGCCGAACGGATTACAATCCGCACTGAAAGCGCCATGAACGAGCAGAGTTCCCATGTCCGTGTCGTCGCGGGCCGAACCCAGGTGACCATGACGAGTCTGGCCATTCTGGCCTTCGTGGCCTCAATCCTGATTTTTGTGATTTACATAAACAATAACATTCTTTTCCGCCTGCAGCGCTTGGCGGCGTCTGTATCCAGTTTGACAGGCGGTGATCTTTCGCAGGCGGTGCCTGCGACCGGTGACGACCAGATAACCCGCCTGGAGGAGGCCGTGGAGGCGTTCCGGAACAATTCGATCCGATTGCGCGAGGCGGAAAACAAGTTGGTTTCACGATCTGAAGAACTGGAAAGATCCAATCAGGATTTGCAGCAGTTCGCCTATGTCACCTCCCACGATCTTCGTGCGCCTTTGCGCGCGATCGGTTCGCTCTCTGAATGGATCGAGGAGGATCTGGTTGCCGGGAACAGCAAAGATGCAGCGGAAAACCTGTCGAGATTGCGCAGCCGGGTGCGCCGCATGGAATTGTTGCTAACCGGTATTTTGCAATATGCCCGCGCAGGCTCACAGGATTCTGACAACGAATGGATTCCCTTCGCGGTGACGGTCAGGCAGATTTTTGAAGACCTGAACAACGATGAACGCTTCGGTATATTGATCCAGACCAACGTTGAGACTGTATATACGGGTTCATCCTTTTTCCATCAGGTTCTTGGAAACATGATCGCAAATGCCATCAAACATCACGACAAGCCAACCGGACGGGTCAAAGTGGAACTGGTTTCTGATGCCCATTTCAACACCTTGACGATTTCCGACGATGGCCCGGGAATTCCAGAGAACCTGCGGTCGAAAGTCTTCAAGATGTTTCAGACCTTGAAGCCGCGTGACGAAGTGGAGGCCAGCGGCATCGGGCTGGCTTTGGTCAAGCGTCTGGTGGAGCGCAGAGCTGGAAATCTGAAGTTAACTCAATCAGATGCGGGTGGTGCCTGTTTCACTATCAAATGGCCAGTCGAGGGGGAATGACCGATGGCTGAGGTCACTTTTCTGGTCGTTGACGACGATGACATTGATGTCGAGTTGCTGCAGCGCGCGTTCCGTAAACTCAAGATAGCGAATCCGATTGTCCGTGCGAAAGATGGTCTCGACGCGTTGGACGTGTTGCGGGGAACCGGCGGGAGAGAAAGGCTGCTTCCGCCCTACATCATTCTTCTCGACATAAATATGCCGCGCATGTCCGGACTGGAATTTCTGGAAGAGTTGCGTCGGGACGAAAGGTTACGCCGAACAATCGTATTCGTCCTGACCACCTCGGATGACAATGCCGACATTTTTAAGTCTTACGAAAAGAACATTTCCGGTTACGTCGTCAAGGCCCGGGCGGGTAGATCCTTTGAGGAAGCACTTTCCATGCTAAATCATTATTGGAAAGTCGTGGAATTGCCAGATTGACCTTCAGCAGGGAAAACGTTCTGCCGGCGGCGGGATTGACGAGGTCAGTTTCGTACTGTTGCCGATTGCCAGGCAAAAAGCTCGCCGAGCAGGCGTGACGATTTTCTTGCGTTCGAGGAATTCGCTTTACCGCTGGAAAACCTGGACATGGCTATCTGGCGCCATTCGTCGGTTTCCATATCTCCGCGTTTATCGACCAGGGCTTGCAGCGCATCCGCTGCGTTTTCCCGTTCCGATTTCGGATCTCGTGCGGAATAGTCGACAACGAGCCAGGCCGCCATTCGTTTTACCAGGCCCGTCAATTCCACGCTCTTTACGAAATAATCATCCGCACCTTTACGCAAGCACTGGCAAATCAAGGAAGGGCTTTCCATGCCGGTCAGGATCAAAATTGGAAACCGATCACCGTAGGTCTCCCGCAACGCCGCGCTGATTTCCAGTCCGGCCTGATGCCCGTACACTCCATCAAGATTGACCATGGCCATGTCGAGCACGACCAGCTTGGGATCCAATGTCCCAATGCTGTCGAAGACATCAGAGGCGCGTTCGAAGAACAGCAACTCACAGTCAAGCCGGCCGCTGGCGCGCCGTGCCACCACTTTTGATCCCGGATCATCATCAATAAAGACAATGGTTTTGCTTGGCATCAGCCATTCCTGATCACAGTATGAGCTGAAAATGCTTCGTTCCAGCCGGACAGGTTCATTTCCTTCATACCTGAGTCGCAATATTTCAACAAACCAAGCGAAAATTAGCGCGTTTCCACAGGATACAGGTCATTGAGATTGCTGATTTTGTTTCAATTTATGGCCGACCTCGACGATCGCCTCGATCGCTGGCAGCAGGTCTTTCCCCAGAACGGTCAGGGAATATTCGACAGACGGTGGCGAAGTTGGTTTGACCTCGCGTTTGACCAGACCCTTGCTCTCCAGATTGCGCAGGCGTGTGGTCAGCATCTTCGCCGAAATTGCCTCGATGTCGATTCGCAATTCGCTGAACCGGCGCGGTCCTCCTCTCAGATACCAGATCACGTTCGGCGTCCAGGCTCCGCCTAGTACCGACATGCATTCGGCGATCGGGCAGGCATGGGGTGGCTGCGGGCTTTTGTTTTTCCGGACTTTCAAGGGCATGACGTGTCGCTCAATTGGTTACCATGCGGTAACTTGATAATTTAGAAACCGATGGTTATCAAGTTTACTTTGGTAACTAGCGCTCCTACTTCAGCGAGGTCGTCGGAGATCATCCGTCAAAAAACCACTGGAGATAGCCATGAAACTGTATTTCAAGCCTGGAGCCTGCTCACTTGCATCTCATATTGTGCTGCGTGAAATCGGTGCGGAGTTCGACATCGATCATGTCGACACATCGACGGGGAAAACCCAAGCCGGCGAAGATTTTACCACCATCAATCCGAACGGATACGTTCCTGCTCTCAGGCTTGCCGACGGGGAAATCTTGAGCGAGGGAACGGCAATTCTGCAATATCTCGCCGATCAGAATCCCAGCTCAAATCTTGCCCCGGAAGCCGGCACTTTGGAGCGCGCGCGACTGCAGCAACATCTCAATTTCGTCGCCTCCGAACTCCACAAGGCGTTTTCGCCCTTCTTTTCCGCAAATCCGCCCATGGGCGAGGCAAAATCGGCGACTATCGCCAATCTGGCCCGAAAGATGGAGGCTTTTGAAACCCACCTTGCGGATGGACGGGATTATTTGCTCGGCAAGGCGTTCAGTGTCGCCGATGCCTATCTGTTTGTTGTCGCAAACTGGGCCAATCTGATCGGGATAGGGCTCGACAGGTGGCCGAACATCGCCGCGTTCGTCCGCCGTGTCGCTGCACGCCCGGCATCTCAGGCCGCCATGCGCGCCGAAGGACTGATCTGATCAACTCGGCGAGCCGGCCGCACCGATTGCGGCGCGGCGGGCTCTCTCAACGGAAAGGTCCCCATGATGGATCATGACTATCAGGCAATCGTGGAAGTCCTCAAGCTGTATTATGACGGTCTCTACAGATGCGATACCGGCTTGCTTGCAACGGTCTTTCATCCGCAGGCACACTATGCGACCGCATCGGACGGCCGCCTGCTTCATCTCGATATGCAGAGCTATTTTTCGATCGTTGAAAACAGGACGTCCCCGCAAAGTCGCGGCGAACCTCCGTGCTTCGACGTTGAGTCGATCGAATTTGCCGGGCCGGTCACTGCGTTTGCGCGCATGCGATGTTTCATGCTGTCGAACGCCTATACGGATTTCCTTTCCTTCCTGCGGGTCGACGAAAATTGGCAGATAATCGCAAAGGTCTTTCACGTCGAACCGGTGCGCCACAGCTCAAAAAAGGATGGTCCAAATGCCCTATGTTAATATCAAGATCACGCGGGAAGGCGGAACGTCTCCCCGGCAAAAGGCTGCGCTGATCGATGGAGTCACGAGACTGCTTGTCGATGTGCTCGACAAATCTCCGGCGACGACGTTTGTAATTATAGACGAAGTGGAAACGGAAGATTGGGGTATCGGCGGTTTGCCGGTACACGATTATCGCAGTCGCCAGAGAGCTGTCTCATGAGACATAGACGCTGATTGTCGGATTTTGTGGAGGCGGACGTGGAGGGCAATCGCGGAACGATTGCCTTACACATTCCGCGCATCTGCAAAAACCGATTTGATCGATTCCAATCTCCGTTTCGCCCGAAAACGGGGCGGACGGGTTGTGCAGCAAATGATATGCCGGGTTGGGATAGAAACGGGTACCGACTGGCGGCCCAGTGTTGGAACCACCAGATGCAATCGCCAAATTGTCACCACGTCCCAAGCCCGAATTCGAATGCTTGCGGTGCGCTTATCGGTTCGAAAAACAGGTCTGTTCTCATATTCTGGCTCTTTTAAATTAAGCCGGCTCATGTTATTAGGTTAATAAGAATCGCACTTTACGCCTCAGATTGCGCGCGTTTTAACGATACTGTGAATTCGAATTAGACCGCTGTTTGCGCGACAACGCCGATATATCAAAGCCGCGAAAGGGACCGATAATCCGGCCAAGGCGTACTTCTTGCGTGCGTGACGCGGAAGTCATCGATTCGAGCAAAAGACGATTCGAGCAATAGACAGCAAACAGACCGCCTCGGCGTAGGCGGTCGGGAAAATATTTTCCCGCAATCCGACGGATAGAATGCAAATGAACGGAACGACCCTACTGGTAACAGCGCTTGGCGGCATTACGCTCCTGCTTTGGGGCTGCCGCATGGTCCGAACGGCAGTAATCCGGGCCTATGGCTCGGAACTGCAGCAGTTCATCGGACGCTGGGCCGGAAATCGGTTCCTGGCGATCTCGTCGGGTGTTGGTGTCGGGACGGTGCTGCAGAGCTCGACTGCGACGGCGCTTCTGGTCAGCGCGTTTGCCGGGCAGGGGGCAATTGTCACCGCGGCCGCGCTCGCAATCATGCTTGGCGCGGATCTGGGCGCAGCGATTGCCGCATCGATATTCACCTCCGGAATTTCCGCCGCCTGGCCTTTGATCGCCTTTGCTGGCTACCTGATTCACGCGACCTATGACGGCCGCAGCATCCGCCTGAAGAATATCGGTCGTCTGATGATCGGGCTCGGGATCCTGTTTCTGGGGCTCAAGACAATCGGGGCAACGGCATCCGATATTGCCGGCAATCCGATCGTTGCACAGATCATCGAAGCGACTTCGCGCGAACCGGTCCTTGCCGTCCTGTTCGGCATGATCATGACCTGGATCGCGTATTCCAGCATCGTGATCGTACTGTTGGCGGTCACGCTTGCCGCATCCGGCGGCATAACCGCCGACCAGCTTTATCCGCTGCTGCTCGGCGTCAATATAGGGGCGGCCCTGCCAGCCTTGAGCGCAACCCTATCGGAGGCGCCAATCGTTCGCAGGATACCCGTCGGCAACCTGTTGTTCCGATTGATGGGTGTTGCTCTGGCCTTTCCGTTCCTGGACAAGGTGCCCGAACTGATGACCCATGCCACGCAGGATCCGGGAACACAGGTGATCCTGTTCCACGTTGCGTTCAACACGGGGCTTTGCCTGGTATTCATAGGGTTGACCGGGCCGGTGGCCTGGGTCACGGCAAAAATGCTGCCGGGCCAGGTCGGCGAGCGTGGCGACGCCGGACCGCGGTTTCTTGAGGAATCCCTGATCAGCACGCCGCCGGCGGCACTCGGTGCGGCAGCGCGCGAATCCCTGCGCATGGGCGCCCTGGTCGAGGACATGTTGGGCAAGACCATCACCGTGTTCGAGAGTGACGATCCGGGCATGCGGGCCGAAATCGAAGCCACCGATGATCAGGTCGATCAGTTGAATGAAGCGATCAAGTATTTCCTGACCAGCCTGATGCGCGGTGAACTCAGCGAGAAGGAAAGCCAGTGGGCGCTCGATATTTTGACCTTCATCACCAATCTGGAACATGTCGGCGATATCATTGACAAGAACCTGATGCAGCTTGCCGATAAAAAGCACCGGCACCGGCTCCAATTCTCGGCACAGGGCCTGCAGGAACTGCGCACCATGCATGCGCGGGTCATGGATACATTGCAGCTGTCCTTTAACGTCTTCATGGCTCAGGAGGTCGGCAGCGCGCGGCAACTCATTGCCAGAAAAACCGAACTGCGCGCGCTCGAACTGACCGGCATGGAAAAGCACGTCGACAGGCTGACGTCGGGCAAGGTCGAGAGCATCGTTACAAGTTCAATCCATCTCGATGTCATTCGCGATTTCAAACGGATCAACTCGCATCTGACATCGGTTGCGTATCCTGTGCTGGAACGGGCCGGCGAGCTTCGCAAGACGCGGCTGAAGAAACTGAAACCGAAGGTGAAAGAGGTCGCCGCCGACGTTATTGGCGACAATCTGGGCCATTCACCGGAAACCGGCTGACGCAATCGCCGTAGCTGGACTGGTGCCAAAAAAAACGCCGGGATCCGATCCCGGCGTTCTTGTCCTGATTGAATTTGCTATCTCTGTCAATTCGGTTGTTTGACGTAGCGCAGATAAGGTTTCGGTGCCGTGATCTCGCCGAATTTCTCTTGCGCCTCCTCGGTTGAAACCGCCGGCGTGACGATCACATCGTCGCCGTCTTCCCATTGAGCCGGTGTGGCAACCTTGTGTTTGGCTGTCAGTTGCATGGAATCGATGGCGCGCAGAATCTCATTGAAGTTGCGACCCGTCGTCATCGGATAGGTCAGCATCAGCTTGACCTTCTTGTCCGGGCCGATGACAAAGACCGACCGAACCGTGGCATTGTCGGCAGGAGTCCTGCCTTCGGATGTCGATCCGGCGGATGCCGGCAGCATGTCGAACAGTTTGGCAACCTTCAATTCCGGATCGCCAATCAGCGGATAATCGACTTTGTTGCCGGTGACATCGTGGATGTCCTGCTTCCAGCGGTGGTGGTCTTCAACCGGATCCACGCTGATGCCCATGATCTTGACGTTGCGTTTGGCGAATTCGTCGCTCATGCCGGCCATGTAACCGAGCTCAGTCGTACAGACCGGTGTGAAATCCTTCGGATGCGAAAACAGGACCAGCCAGCTGTCGCCGATATGCTCGTGAAAATTGATCGTACCGGCGGTAGTGTCCGCGGTAAAATCAGGAACCTCGTCGTTGATGCGCAGGGCCATGTGAACCTCCAGGGGCCGTCGGATCCGATACCGGACCGGCGAAGTGTTTGTGTGTGAATGGCGCCGCCTCGTCGGCAGGTTTGATGCAAGACTGTCGGGAAAGAGTGCGGCGATAGCCCCCAATATGTATTCGTTTGCGACGGGAACTTCAAGGCGGCTCAGGGCGCTGAGGAAACCTCCGCCTCGGCTTCTATCTCAATCTCGTAATCGCCGACCAATCGGCTGATTTCCAACAGCGTGCTGGCGGGTTCTGACCCGGCGAAATACCGGCCATGCACCTTCGCTGCTTCCGCCCAGCGGTTGCAATCACGCATGTAGATCCGCGTACTGACCACATCGGACAGGGTTCCGCCGAGCGAGGTGATTGCGGCATTGATCTTGTCCAGCACATAGATTGTCTGACCGCGGACATCGCCCGGACAGACAATGCGATCGCTTCCACATGTGGCTGTGGTGCCGCTCACGAGAATCCTGTTGCCGGACCGGATAGCGCGGCAAAACCCGGCCGCCGGCTCCCATTCGCTGCCGGAAAACACCCGGGATCGGCCACCACTTTCCTCGACAGGAAACACTTTCGGCAGGCCGTCCAGGTGATGACTGAGGTCGCCGGAGGCTGTCAGGAATGGGGGTTTGCGGTATTCGTCGCCGCAATCGCCGGGAATTTCGCTTGCGCCCTCCAGGGCGGCGTTGATCTCGGCCCGGTCGTCGTCGGTCAGCGAGAAGGAAAACAGGGCGGCGTTGGAGGATCTGTGCACGGATTCAGTTATGCGGGCACCAACGATAATGGCGCCGACAGCCGGGTTGTCGAGCACCCAGCGGGTCGCCACGTTGGCGATCGTTACACCGTGCCGCCGGGCAATCCGGTCAAGCGCGCGCAGCAACGTTTGAAACAGGGTCCATCCACCGGCGCTGTCAATGAACCGCTTGTACTTCATCTTGCTCCAGTCGGGGATGGATACCGGTTCCGGAACGTTGAGCCATTTTTCGGAGAAAAACCCGCCAGCGAGTGTGCCGTAGGTCAAAAGCTTGACGTCATGCTCAAGACAGACTGCACTCATTTCCCCGAGTGCCCGTCGGTCGAGCAGCGAGCAGGAAACCTGATTGGTGGCAATCTCGTAACCTTCGGCAAGCAGCAGATAGAGGTGATCGCTGTCGACATTTGTCAATCCGATGTGCCGGATGACGCCCTCCTGTTTCAGTCGCATGAGTTCGTCCATAACGACGAGAAGCCCCGGATCTTCGAATGCCCACCAGTGCAATTGCAGCAGATCGATCGTATCGACGCCCAATCTGTCGGTTCGTGCACGGATCCCGGCGCGCACGGCCTCTGGCGTGTTCTCATGCGGTTGCGCGCACCATTTCGTAAAGAAGCGGGCACCGGTTTCACCGTCGCGCTGCAACAGCCTGCGCCGCGCTTCTCCGGAAATCAGTTCCGCCGATCCGTAATGGTCGGCCATATCAAAAGTGTCGAAACCCTGATCGGCATAATCGATGAGTGCTTGCGCGGCGTCGTTTCGGTCCAGTTCCCGTCCGTCGCGTTCCAGGTCGGCGACCTGCCACAGGCCGGTAATAACCCGGCTCACATCAAGATCCGGGGCGAGCAGGGTTCGTTCCGGCAGACCGGTCATGGAGCACTCTCCTGATAAGTGTTTGCGCGGGATCCGCCAATGATCACAGTCCGTGATCCCGGTGGCGCGATTCCGTTTGGGAACGTCGGCAATTGGCGGCGGGACGAAGCCGTAACCGGTCTCATCCCGCCTCCAGATGGTGTGTTATTTGGTGAGAGACGCGATGAAGCTGTCGACCTGATCGAGCGTGTAGTAGCTCACTTCCTTTGTGCCTTCTTCACCAAAGGTCCAGGCAACTGCCGGTGCCGAAACGTCGCCGTTGGCGTCAAATTTCACCGGACCTGTTCCACCCTGATAGGAAATGGTCTTGCCGGCGGCCAGCAATTCCCTGGCTTTGGTCAGTCCATCCTTGTTCGGAAAGATCGGTTCGCCGGCCGGGTCGGTGACCTTGGCCACGGACGCTGCGATCGCCGGACCCGTTGCGTCGGCCGCGGCTTCCATTGCGAGAAGAGCGATCATGGTCGCATCGAAGCTGTTCGGCAGACCCGGACCATTCGGTTCGGCATTGAATTTCGCCTTGTACAGATCGACGAAGCCGGTGGCGCTTTCGGTTCGTGGCGGCGCACTGTCGTGACCGACCAGATCTCCAAGATATTTGAGGCCGACATTGTCGCGGAATTCGTCAGATCTGAGCGAATTGGCGGCTACGATCTTCTGGGTGCCGCCGAGCGAGATCCATTCCCGCGCGACCAGGGTGCCTTCAGCCGGATAGAGCGCCATGTACACCGCCTGGGGCTGTGTCTTCAGCGCTTCCGTAACCTCGGCACGGTAGGAGGATTGGGCATCGGTAATGGCAATCGAGGCGGTAACCTTGAGGCCCATCGCTTCCAGATCGGCCTTCACCAGCCGGCCGATATCCTGTCCCCAATCGTCGTTCTTGTAAAAGATCGCGATATTGTCATAACCGCGTTCCTTTATCAGCATGGCCGCCACACCGGACTGATTGCGCGTGGTAGCGAAAGTGCGGAACCACAAACCATCGGTCTTGCCCTCTGCGGCGACGCCGGTAAAGGCCGTCGAAGAGGAACAGCAAGACATCTGCATCACTTTGGCGGGAACTGTCACCGAGGTCAGGATCGGCATGGAAACGCCGGATGAGACCGCGCCAAGCAGCACGGGAACCTTTTCGAGGTCGACCAGGGCCTTTGCCGCGTCGACGCCGACCTTGGGATCGACCTGGGTATCGCGCAGGACCATTTCGACCTTGCACCCTTTGACGCCACCGGCCTCATTGTAGAGATCGACCGCAAACTGGGCGGTTTCCGCAATCGGTTTGCCCCAATCCACCGAAGTCGGCAGGACCGCGCCGATCTTGGTCGTGCAATCGGCTGCCAGCGCCGGAGCTGCCGGCAGGCAAACCCCGAGCACCAGTGTGCCCAGCAGTTTTTTCATGGCTGAAGTCATGTGGTCTTCTCCCTTGTGGTTGTCTCACCGTCCCGCTCATCGGCCCGGTTGTTTTCATTGCTTCGTTCGCCGTTCTGTTCATCTGCCGCGCGGGAAGAAACTGTGAGTTCCTCCGGAAGCAATCCGCGCGGCCGCGCCAGAAGAGTCGCAACGATGATCACCCCGATGAGGATATATTGCAGGGTGCCGGTGTACAATTGCAGCTCGCGAGGCGCCAATTCAGTCAAGGCCCATCCGCTTCCGACCCAGGCACCCCAGACCAGAAACGTCCCCATCACCGCCCCCTTATTGTTGCCGGCGCCACCGATGATCAGCATCGCCCAGATCTGGAAAGTCAGGATAGGGGCAAGGTCCTGCGGGCTGATGAAGGCATAAAACGTGGCGTAAAGGCCACCGGAGAGCCCCATGATCAGCGCACCGAGCACGAACGATTGAAGCCGAGCCCGGGCCGGGGACTTGCCAAGCGAACGCGCGGCGATCTCGTCCTCGCGTACGGCCCGCAACAGGCGGCCGAACGGTGATCGCACCAGCCTCTCCAATCCCCAATAGAGTCCGGCCAGGATGATGAGAACCAGCACCAGAAAAAGAATGTTATAGAGGAAGGGATCGCCGATCGCAGCTTCCAGGGGGCGCTCGAACCCGCGAATGCCCTTGGCGCCGCCGGTCCAGTATTCGGCGTTGCGGGCTACCGCCTCTACCGCGACCGCAACGCCGAACGTGGCGATCGCCAGATAGTCGTGTCGCAGTTTTGTTGTCGCAAGCCCGACCAGGTAGGCGAGCAGACCTGCGGCAAGGATGCCGCCGAACATTGCAAGCGGCCACGGCACGTTGAAGCCGCCGAATTCGCCGGGACGATCCGGGCCGGCGAGAATAATCATGGCATAGGCGCCGATTCCGAAGAAGGCCACGACTCCGCCATTGAAGATGCCAGTATTGCCCCATTGCAGATTGAGGCCCAGGACCGCGATTGCCAGGATGGCGGTGATCGAGACGAAGAAGGTCAGGTAGGAGACAATTCCGATCATCTTGCTTCTCCGAACAGGCCGGCCGGGCGCACGTACAGGGTCGCCATGATGATCAGAAAGGGGATAACCGGCTTGTATCCGGCTGGCAGCACGAGCAGCGAAAACGAGGAAGCAAGCCCGACGATCAGGCCACCCAGCATGGCGCCGGTCACGCTGCCAAGCCCGCCGACGATTGCCGCTGCGAACAGGGACAGGACGAGGTCGCGGCCCATAACCGGGCTGAGCTGGTTGTCGATCGCATAAAGCACGCCTGCGGTCGAGGCCAGCGCGGCACCGAGGATCCAGGTCAGGCGGATCATTGAGCTCAGCGGAATGCCGTTGACCTGCGCCAGCACCGGGTTTTCCGCAACGGCCCGCAGCGCATAACCGATTGTGGTTCTGGTCAACAGCAGGTGCAGGGCGAACATCGCGATGAGCGCGATGCCGAGAACCACGATCTGGTCCGGCTTGATCAGCAGGAACGGATCGGTACTCACGACAACCGCAAAAGCGATATCGTCGGTATAGCGTTCGGTCTTCAGGCCGTAGACCAGGGCGATTGTCGAGCGAACGATCAGGGCGACGCCGAAGGACGCGATCACCATCGTCAAGGGACCGGCCAGATCGCGCAGACGTCGGAAGACGAGCCTGTCGATCAGGATCGCACTGGCGCCGGCGACCGCTGTCGCCGCCAGCATGGCAATTGCAAGTGCCGCTGTCATGGACAGGTCGCCGATCGTGGCGGCGAGCGGCGGGGCGAGGGCACCGAGAAATCCGTCAATGGTCAGGGCCGCATAGGCGCCGATGGCGAGCAATTCGGCATGGGAAAAGTTTGCGAACCGAAGAATGTGCATGACCAGCGTCAGACCGATTGCGCCGAGCGACAGCACCGCGCCAACCAACACCCCGTCAAACAGCGCCTGGATCATGCGGCGCTCCTGCGTTTGCCGCCGAGATAGATCTCGCCCACCAGCGGATCGTCGAGCAGCGCACGCGCCGGCCCGTCATGCTGGTTGCGACCGTCGGCTAGAATATAGGCGCGGTCTGAAAAGCCTAGCGCCAGCTTGGCGTTTTGTTCAACCAGCAGGATGGAGACGCCGTCGTCGGCAATTGAGCGGATGACATCGACAACGTCCTCAGCCGCCTTTGGTGACAGGCCGGCTGTCGGTTCGTCCATCAGGATCAAGGACGGTTCGGCAATCAGTGCCATGGCAATGGCCAGCACCTGTCGCTGACCGCCGGAGAGTCCGCCGGCGCGCTGCGAGAGCCGTTCGCCAAGGATGGGAAACAGATCAGTCATGGCGGCCTTGCGGCCGGCCGGATCGGACTGGCAGCGCCGTGCCGCCAGCGCCAGATTTTCAAGCACCGTCAGAGAGGTGAAGATGTTTGCGGTCTGCGGCACATAGGCAATGCCGATTCCGCTGATCTCGTGCGGTGACGTCCCGGTCATGTCGCGAGAGTCGAGGCGAATGGTTCCGGCCTCGATGTGGATCAGGCCTGCGATTGCCTTGATCAGAGTAGACTTGCCTGCGCCGTTCGGCCCGATGACAGTCACGATTTCGCCGGCTCCGACATGGATCGACAGATCATTGACGATCGGCAGGCCCGGCTTGTAGCCGGCAACCAGGTTCTCGACGACGAGAAAGGCGTTCGTCTCAATCATGCGGCACCCCGCCGAGATAGGCATCGAGCAGAATCGGGTCGGTCTGGGCGCCGTCTGCATCCCCCTCATAAATGATGCGGCCGTTGGCCATGCCGATGATCGGATGACAATGGCGCATGACAAGGTCCATGTCGTGCTCGATGATCAGGAACGTGCAGCCGTTTGCATTCAGCTCCTCGATTTTTTCAATGAGAAGGCGGGTCAGGGTCGGATTGACGCCGGCCGCAGGTTCATCGAGCATGATCATGCGCGGTGAACTCATCAGCACGCGGGCCAGTTCCAGAAGTTTCTGCTGGCCGCCGGACAGGCGTCCAGCGGCCTCTTCGGCCACCTTGTCGAGTGTTGTGAATTCCAGGACTTCGCGGGCGCGGTCTGAGATTTCGCGATCCCGGCGGCGAATACGGCTGCGTGCGACCAGCGGCGCCCACCAGCTTTCACCGATCTGATCGGGTGCGGAGAGCATCAGGTTTTCAAACACCGTCATTTCCGAAAAGGGCCGAGGGATCTGAAACGTGCGCGCCAGCCCGCGGTGATAGATCGCGTTGGGCATCAGATGGTCGATGGCGCTGCCCTCGAAGCGGATTGAACCGCTGTCCCGTGGCCGTTCGCCGACGATTGCATTGAAGAGTGTGGATTTTCCGGCGCCGTTCGGCCCGATCAGCCCGCTAATCGATCCGGCGGGAATTCGCAGGGACACATCGTCCACTGCACGAAACCCTCCGAACGCCACCGAGACCGACGCAGTTTCCAGAAGGGGCACCGTGTCGCTCATGCCGTATCGGCTCCAATCGGGGAATCCTTGCCGGCACCGAGGTTGTATTTCATGATCCGGCCATGGCGTCCGCCCTTGTCGCCTTCAAGGCCATAGACCGGCCCGTTCGGACCCTCGCGCCGCGAGAGAACTCTGTCCAGGACCGCATGATCGTCCGCATCGAGCCTCAAGTCGAACGTGGCCATGGTTTCTTCCAGGCGTTTGGCGGTGCGTGCGCCGACAATAACCGCACCGACCTGCGGCTGGTCGAGCGACCAGCGACTGGAGACTGCTCCAACAGTGACACCGTGCTTGCGCGCGACCTCATCAAGTGCCTTCAACAAATCCTGGAACAGGTCCCATCCGCCGAACTCATCGATGATCAGTCGATACTTGATCAACGAGCGGTTCTCGAACTGATATCCGGGATCCGGTCTGTCGAGCCATTGCTCGGTCAGAAAGCCGCCGGCGAGCGTTCCGTAGCACAGGATCTGCATATCCCTGGCCGCGCACCAGTTCGAAAACGCACCGCTCGGGCGTGTATCCAGCAGCGAATATTGAACCTGCGTCGAGACCGGTTGCAATCCGGCCTCGATGAAGGGGGACATGGCCGTTTCGTCCCAGTTGGTCATGCCGAGATGGAGGATCTTGCCCTTGTTCTGCAGGGTTTTCAGGGACGACAGCGTCTCGATCGGTTTCCCGCGTGTCCGGTCCCACCAGTAGAACTGCACGAGATGAAGCTGTTCGATCCCCAGCCGTTTCAGAGACCGATCGACAATTTCCTCGATATCGGCGGGCGAGTAGGTGTCGAGGCGTCCGAGGTCCGGGACCAGCTTGGTATGCACCCTGATCGTATCGCCGATTGCCGTGCCCCGATTCCTGCGCACGTTGGCGATGAACTCGCCGATCATCTCCTCCACGCCGGTATAGATGTCGGCGCAATCGAAGGCGGTGATGCCGGCATCGAGGAAGCGCTCCATGTCGGCAATGGATTGCTGCCGGTCGACGGATCCGTGGTCGCCTGCAAGTTGCCAACCGCCCTTGATGATCCGGGCGATGTTGTAACCGGGGCGCAAGGCGGTCGTCTCAATCATCCGTCTTGATATCCTTTTGCCAATAGGGCCTGCCACGCGCATTGGGCAGCCCGGTCGTTTCTGCGTGGGTGAAAACGCGTTTGCCTGTTCGGCTGATCCGGAAACGGCCACCGCAATGTGGGTCCGGACAGGCCATCTCGGCATCGCTGGTCATCCAGTCGTTGGCATCGGTTGGCCGTTGCTTTGCCGGCAGCAGCGGAAGCAGGGCGGCAAGCGGATAGAGCGGGAAGGTCCGGCCTTCGGGAAACACCAGATTCTCACCTTCGACCAGGAAATACATGCCGGCGGGATGATTGCAGACCATCGGCCTGTCGGTTGCGACGACCTCGACTTTCAGATCGAACAATTCAAACGGTTTATCGGCACTCGCTGTCATGATCCCAAATCCCGGTGCCCGACGCACCCACCCCCAGAAGACTTGCTTTGTTATCTGTGATTTGTGATATTTTCACGCAACAGGCTGCGTTATCGCGGTGACTAAGTCAAGACTTTGCCGCATAACTCGAATGCAAAACTGGAGCGCGACATCCCGGGAAGCATTTCTCGGGCGCGGGATACGGGAGGCGTTGGAAAATGGAGCCCACGTTTGATCTGACTCCGGCCCGGCAGGTCAATTTACGCGAGATCGTTTATGTGCAGCTCAAGGAAGCGTTCATGATCGGCGCTTTTGCGCCGGGCGACACCCTCAATCTTCGCGACCTCGCCGACCGTTTCGAAACCAGTATGACGCCGGTTCGTGAAGCCGTCCGACGACTGGTTGCCGAAGGTGCGCTGGTCGATGCACCGGGACGAACTCTGAGAGTGCCAGGGCTGGATCGTTCACGGCTGACAGACCTGAAACGCGCGCGCATCGCCCTGGAAACAATGGTGACCGAACTTGCGGTGCAGCAGATTGAGCCTGGTGAAATTGAAGCGTTGGAGGCGATTCTGAGAGAGGCGGAGAGCGCCGACACCAAGTCTCCCAATGATGAATTGAAATGCAATCGGGTGTTCCATTTCACGCTCTATCGGATAAGTCGGTCACCGACGCTTTTGACATTCATTGAAAGCCTTTGGCTGCAATACGGGCCATTCCTCAACTTTCTGCACACGACCATTGACCGCAACATCGACGGCAGCCACCGGGACCATCACCGTATTGTGCAGGCCGCGCGGCGGGGGGACACCGAAACCGCCAAGGAAGCGTTGACTACCGACATTTCGAGATCGTTTGAAATCCTCGATGCCTACATTGTCCGGAAACAGCCCTGAACCATGGACGTTTAACTTTAAATTCTGACAGCGCCTTCGAACAATTGACAATACCTCGTTCACAAATTGTGCGTGGCGGCGACAAAGGCAGTTGGCTTGCGCCATTGCCGCTTTCCTTTGAACGCGTCCCCAGCATACAGTTCAGGTTTCCGGTCGTGCATCCGGTGTGCGCCGCAGACCTGCGAAACAACAGTCTTATCGCCCCCAACTATGGATAGTTGCATGACGTCACGATTTTCCTCGATGCCACTCCGTGGCCTCCTGTCTCTATCACTCGCTTCGGCAATGATGCTGGTGCTCACACAAGACGGCTCGGCGCAACGGCGTGGGTGGGCCGCGACGGGTTTCCAGCAGAGCGTCGTGGTTGCCGATTGTCGGGATTGCGGCGACGATATCGGGATGATGGTCGAATGCCGCGGGCCGAACCGACCGGCATTGGTGACGGTGCAGTGGGCCGCTTCGGAAACGGGCCAGGATCAGGCGCCGACACAGGTCTCCATCGAAATCGATGGCGAAGTCTTTCAGCGGAACGGCATCATGGCCTTTTATGGTCAACTCGGATACGTCCCCACATTCGAACTCAGGCCGAACGATCCCGTTATCGCGGCGCTGCAGGAAGGAGGCAGTGCGCACATTTCGTCAGGCCGCGGCCGCACGAACATATCGTTGCGCGGGTCCGGAGACGCCATTGAGATTTTCAAAGTCCATTGCGGCTGGAACCGTCGGGCCGCAGGAAACGATGGCGGCGTTCGCCATCCGACAGGCAATCAGCCACAGGTCCAGACACCCGGCGTTCCGGGAAATGAGCCGGTCAACGAAGACGGATCGAAATGGTTCATTGTCGAATATGACACGGCAAATTCCGGGAAATCCGGGGCTTCCCTTGTCTTTGGAATTCCGGAGACTGATGCCATTGCCATCAACGCAACCTGTGAGGCCGGCAATCCAGGCCCGTTTGTACCGGTGATGGCTTTGGTCGATCTCGGGGGAACGCCCAATGGGCTGCCAGTGCAGATTGAGGTGCGTGCCGGGGCGTTCAATCAGGTCTATCAGGGGACGGTGTCTTTTCTGAGCGAGGAATATTCGGGTGCACAACTTGCCATTCCCATCGGGGATTCATTCTGGGCTGTGCTCGATAGCGGCCAGCCCGTTTCAATCGGCGCGGTCGGAAGGCCATCCGTCACGTTGAATGCACCGGGGTCCGTCGATGCGGTTTCCCGGTTTCTTGATCGGTGTCAGTCGGTTTTCAGAGGGTGAATTCGTGATCCTTTCAAAACATATGTCTGGCTGCTTTGGCACAATTGTTCTGATGCTTTTCAGCTCATCTGAATGATCGCAAACAATGGCCAAACGAATGGTTCGCCAAAGCTGGATTGTTCGCCCGTGACACGGCCTGGCTGGAAGCGAGACACCCCCGATGAGGCAACTGCCGACTCGAGAGTCGCATGTGGGAAAACCGCACGTGCGGTTCGGAGGGCGGGGAGGCGCTAGCCATTCCGACCCCTATATACTGGGGAGAGGCACAGTGTGACATGGCAAGCGTGCCGCCCGCCATTCCCGTGGGCCCGACCATCCCCCGACACGTCATTCCCGCGCAGGCGGGACTCCACACCGACGTGGCCAATCACGGTCCCGCAAGGGGCGGGTTGGTAGGTCGCCGCGACAGGCACGGCGATGACGTGGGTGGGGTGGGCGCGAGTGGAAAATCGGGAACTGTGGAGGACCCCATGGCGAGCGATTGGGTGCACGGACCACCCCGAATGCCGTCCCGGCCTGCGAGCCGGGACCCACGTGCGGGGTGCGGCGCTGCGCGATTGTTCGACCGGATTGCCCTTCGATCTCCTGGGCGCCGGATCAGGTCCGGCGAGGCACTTTGGTTGGAATGGCGGTGTGAAACGGCGAGCACGCCGCTCTCCATTCCCGGGTGTGGCCATCCCCCCGTACGTCATTCCCGCGCAGGCGGGAAACCACCCCGACGTGGCCAATCACGGTCCCGCAAGGGGCGGGTTGGTAGGTCGCCGCGACAGGCACGGCGATGACGTGGGTGGGGTCGGTGTGGGTTTAAAATCGCGAAATGCGGAGCCTGCCACGCCAGGCGATTGGTCGCCCGGACCAATCCCAGATGCCGTCCCGGCCTGCGAGCCGGGACCCACGTGCGGGGTGCGGCGCTGCGCGATTGTTCGACCGGATTGCCCTTCGATCTCCTGGGCGCCGGATCAGGTCCGGCGAGGCACTTTGGGTGGGATGGCGGTGTGAAACGGCGAGCGCGCCGTTTGCCATTTCCCGGTTCCAGCCGTTCCGATACTCAATTCAACGGCACCTTCACCTTCACACTCCCGCCATAGGACTGGAAGTCCTTCGCCCCGATCCCGTCATAAAACCCGGTCCCGTTCAGGGACCAGCCCCAGGGCATGATCAGAACCGTCCCGCCCTCGGCCCGGGCGCGCAATCCGCTGGAATCGATTGTGACACCCTGAGCAGTGACAATATTCGCCGGATCGAAATCCCAGATCCCCTTCACCCCGACATGCGGCGCAAACTGCCAGCCGTCCTTTGTCTGCAGATTGTAGCGCACTTCCGGCCCGGCCTCGGCCCGCCCGAGCGTGATCGTCTGGCTCGGGATCGTGATGTTGAGATTGTCGACATAGGACTTTTGGGTCTCGGAGAAATAGCTGATCCCGGCCGAGGGATTGAACGTCCAGTTGCCCCAGGAAAAGTCGCCGGTCACCTGGCCCCGCGCCAGCCAGCGGTTGGTGTTGAAATCGTCCTCGTAGAGACCGAGCGGATTGACATTGTTGTAGGATTGCCCCCAGGCGGCGTGGCCGTCGAGGATGAGGTTCTGGTGAATGCGGGCGGCGAGATAGGGCCCGATCAGCCAGCCCGCCGTGTCGAATGCTCTCAGTCGGCTGAGGGGACAGTTGAACGATCCGCTGTTCGAACGGGCCGGCAAGGGAATTGAACCAACGCGCGAGGCGAACCGACTGGCGCCGGTCATCCACCGGGCGTTGAACGAGATCGAAAAGTCCCTTGTCAGTTCAGGCCGTTTCAACCCGGAAACCTCGGAAGATGATTTCGACATCATCATGTCCGATGCTCACGAGGCAATGATCATGCATCCGCTGATCCAGGCCACGATGCAAAACGCGCCCGGTATTTCCTACACCCTGCATTCCATCTATCCCGGGACCCTCCGGGAATCGATCTTCCAGAAGGATGTCGATCTCGGCGTGTTCGTGACGCCGATCAATGATGATCACATCCGCTCCAGCCACCTCGTTTCGACTGTCACGGCTGTCATAACCCGGGCCGATCATCCCGTGTACGGTTGCAAAGAGAATTTATCGGAAGACGATTTTTTCAATGCCGACGGGGTTCTCATAAACAGCGAACTGCGACGGGCATCCAACTTTCACCGTGAGGTCAAGGCCAATCAAGGCTCCGCCGGAATCCTGGTACATGATCTGGCACAAGGATTTCACCGACGATCCGGCCCATCGCTGGCTGCGTCAGCAGATGGAACTGGCGGTCGCGGACATGTAGAACCACCGACACAAACCGCCGTCATCGACGCGTGCACCAAATGCGGTAAGCGGCGGAATACGGCGGCGCGGGGCAGGGCGGGCGCGAAGGCTCAGGCGGTGTCGAACGAAGTGCCGGTTTCTTCAGCCATCATCGTGTAGAATAAATCGCGTACGAACACGTAGTGTCTTGCATTTTCGACGAACTGCTCTTCGTCAGCGGCGGAATCCCTGATCTTTTCGAGCATCGTCCGCAACAGCTCGACCTGCGCGTTGACCTTGGCCATGTCATCCAGCGCCCGCAGTCGGCTCCAATCAAAGGCCGTGACATGCTCCACGGACGATCTGGCGGCGTCGAACAGGTTCGTGGGCAGGCTGCCATTCGCGTCATGCGAGGCAATGGCCTGGGTCAGATCCTGGAACATCTGGCTTTCCAGGCCGTGGAAACTGAACATTTCATTCTTGAACAGCCGCAGCGACGATTTTCGTTCGGCCGCGGAACTTTTCTCGATTTCGTCCTCAAGGCTTTCAAGCTGTTTGCGGATCTGTCGAATCGTCAGATAGGCGAACAGAGCGGCTATCCAGCCGGCAAGCGGCAGGAGCCAGCCGCGAAAACACTCGACCCGGTCAACGGTGCCCGTCGGGCACCATTGAAACGGAACGTCGATTTCAAATTGTGCGAGTGTGAATCCTCCGGCGGCAAGGACCAGCGCAACACCGATCGCCATCTCGGAATGCCGTTTGGACAAGCGGGCAACGAACCCCGTTGCAGAAGGTTTCTGGTCTTTTTCAGCCACGGACAGTCCCGCATATTTCGGAATAGACGACCCTGCAACGAACGCGCGGGCCAGCCATCCTGGAAAAGTGAATTCCTTCTATCCCAATTTCGCAGCCGACAACAAGACTTTGCGGCGGTTTTCACACGAATGTCCGCCACCCTCTGCGCCCCGTCGTTTCCCACTGACGCACTGTCGATAAAAATATATTTTATATTTAAAATTTCATACTTGAAATATCAGTCACAACTGGCACTATGGTAACATGGAAGCACGGGTGCCCGGAATGGGGTACCAAATTGTCATGCGCCGTCGAGCATTGGTTGCAAACGCCGGATACGCGGAATGTCCAATGTGGCGTTCGGTCGCCAGCAGAGTGATGCAGGCGCTACGGATCGACGCTGGAACGCATCAGGGGCGCAAGGGAGCATCAGGAGCGAGGCCATGAGAGTTGCATGTTTGGGTGGCGGACCGGCGGGGCTGTACTTCGCCATTAGTATGAAGATCCGCAATCCCAATCACGAGATTGTCGTGTTTGAGCGTAACCGGCCCGATGATACGTTTGGCTGGGGCGTGGTCCTGTCGGATGAAACGCTCGATAATCTCAAGGCCAACGACCCTGAAAGTGCAGAAGAAATCCATAAGCGGTTTGCTTATTGGGACGACATTGCGGTGCATCACCGTGGCGTCAAGACGGTCTCCTCTGGCCACGGTTTCTGTGGTGTCGGGCGCAAGGATCTGCTTTTGGTACTGCAGGCGCGGGCGAAGGAACTGGACATCGATGTACGGTTTCAGAACGAGGTCGCAAGTGCCGCCGATTACATGCAGGATTACGATCTGGTTGTGGCATCGGACGGGTTGAATTCGAAAACCCGGACCGAGTTTGCCCACGCCTTCAAGCCGGATATCGATGTGAGGGCCTGCAAGTTCGTGTGGCTTGGAACTCATCAGAAGTTCGATGACGCCTTCACCTTCATATTCGAAGAGACCGAACATGGCTGGATCTGGGCGCACGCCTATCAGTTCGACAAGGATACGGCGACATTCATTGTGGAGTGTTCGCAAGCCACGTTCGACGCCTTTGGCTTTGCCGACCTGAACCAGCAGGAAAGCATCGCCCTGTGCGAAAAGATCTTCAAGAATCATCTCGGCGGCCACGCCCTTATGACCAATGCCAACCACATCCGGGGGTCGGCGTGGATCAATTTCCCCCGCGTCCTCTGCGAGACCTGGCATCATGAGAACGTCGTCCTGTTGGGCGATGCCTCGGCGACGGCGCATTTTTCGATCGGATCGGGCACCAAGCTGGCCTTTGAAAGCGCAATCGCCCTGGCCGAACTCGTCAACACCGAAAGTGACCTCACCCAGGCCTTTGCAAAATATCAGGACGAGCGTCGCCTTGACGTTCTGCGGCTGCAATCTGCTGCCCGGAACTCGACCGAGTGGTTTGAACAGATCGAGCGCTATCTCGATCTCGACCCGGTGCAGTTCAATTATTCCCTGTTGACGCGGTCGCAACGGATCAGCCACGAAAACCTGCGCGTGCGTGACGCGGAATGGTTGCGCGATGCAGAGATGTGGTTCCAGAAGCAGGCCGGGTCCAACCAGCATCGGGCGCCAATGTTCGCGCCGATCTCTCTGCGTGGGCTGCAATTGAAGAACCGCGTCGTGGTTTCGCCAATGGCACAGTACAAGGCCGTGGACGGGTGCCCGACCGACTGGCATTTGATTCACTATGGCGAACGGGCGAAGGGCGGAGCCGGGCTCGTCTACATCGAGATGACCTGCACCAGCGCCGACGGTCGCATCACTCCGGGTTGTCCCGGCCTCTATGCGCCCGAGCACGAGACGGCCTGGAAACGGATTACCGACTTCATCCACGCCGAAACCGAAGCCAAAGTCTGCGCCCAGATCGGCCATGCAGGACGCAAGGGATCGACGCAGGTCGGTTGGGAGGAGATGGACGCACCGTTGCCGGACGCAAACTGGCCGCTAATTTCCGCCTCGGCAATCGCCTGGTCGTCGGCCAATGAGACGCCGAAGGCCATGGACCGTGCGGACATGGACAGGGTCCGCGACGATTTTGTCCGATCGGCTGAGATGGCGGTCCGTGCCGGGTTCGACATGATCGAACTGCACGCCGCACACGGATACCTTCTTTCCTCGTTCATTTCTCCCCTGACCAATGTGCGCACTGATGAATATGGCGGGTCGCTTGAAAACCGGATGCGGTATCCGCTCGAGGTTTTCCATGCCGTTCGGGCGGCCTTGCCCGATGACATGCCGATATCGGTACGGATTTCAGCCAATGACTGGGTCGGCGATGAAGGTGTGACGCCCGGCGAGGCCGTCGAAATTGCAAACCTGCTCAAACAGGCCGGTGTCGATATCTGCGATGTCTCCGCCGGTCAGACCTCGACCCGGGCCGAACCGGTTTACGGTCGGATGTTCCAGACGCCGTTTTCTGACAGGATCCGCAATGAAACCGGCATGGCGACAATGGCGGTCGGCAACATCTACGAGCCGGATCATGTCAATTCCATCCTGATGGCGGGAAGGGCGGATCTTGTTTGTCTGGCCCGCCCGCACCTGGCCAATCCGTATTGGACATTGCATGCCGCCGCCGCCTTACAGGACGAGGGCGAGGCCTGGCCTTCACCTTATCTGCCGGGACGGGACCAGTTGCAAAGGCTCGCCGCGCGCGGCGAAGGCGTCGGGTTGAAGGTATGAGCAAGTCCCGGTTGTCAGGCAGGCATGCTTTTGTCACCGGAGGTGGCACCGGCATTGGCGCGGCCATCGCGAAAGCGCTTGCCGACGATGGGGCGAATGTCACAATCAGCGGGCGTCGGCAGGAGCCGCTCGACGCGGTCGCCGAGACGTCTACGAGCATCCGGACCTGCCTTCTTGACGTAACCGACGAAGCCATGACGGAGAAGGTGATCAAAGAGGCCGCCGACAGGTCCGGTCCCATCGACATCCTCGTCGCCAATGCCGGCATCGCCGAAACGGAACCGGTCGCCAAGGCCGATCTCGCATTCTGGCGCCGGACCATGGCCACCAATCTGGATGGCGCCTATCTGTCGATGCGCGCCGTGCTTCCTGCAATGCTCGAACGGGACTGGGGGCGGATCATCGCCATTGCCTCGGTTGCCGGCCACAAGGGCGTGGCCCGGGGAACGGCCTATTGCGCTTCTAAACACGGCCTGATCGGATTGTGCCGGGCTCTGGCGGAAGAAACGCTGAAAACGGGCGTCACGGTAAATGCGTTGTGTCCTGGTTTCGTGCGCACCGCGATTGTCGAGCGAAGTGTTGAAAATATTGTCGCAAAGACCGGACGTTCCCGCGAAGACGCCCTCAAGACCCTGGCCGGGATGAATCCGAACGGCCGCCTTGTCGAGCCCGAGGAAGTGGCCTCGGCGGCGCTTTGGTTGTGCGGATCGGACACGGCTTCGGTGACCGGTCAATCCCTGCAGATTGCCGGGGGGCATGTATGATGAGCGAAACCGTAGTCGCAACGGCCCGTGATGACGTCTCCAAACGACGACTGCGCCTCTGGTTGAGATTGTTGCGCACAACCAAACAGGTGGAGAGCGATCTGCGCGATTTCCTGCGCGAGGATCACGACACGACCCTGCCGCGCTTTGACGTGCTTGCGGCGCTTGATCGTGAAGAAAGCGGCATGAAGATGAGCGAGCTGTCGCGGAGACTGCTCGTCTCCAACGGCAACGTCACCGGCATTATCGAGCGTCTCGTGTCGGACGGCCTGGTCGTTCGGGTACCGATAGACGACGACAAAAGAGCGATGCGGGTCAGATTGACGGCGCAGGGCAAATCCGAATTTGCCGCCATGGCCCGAGGGCATGAAGCCCTGATCAATTCCCTGTTTTCCGATCTCGACAACGAGGCCCTTGATGCCATGGCGCGGGAATTCGGTAAACTGAAGCAACTCCGGAAGGGCGGCGATGAAACTGGCTGACTTGAAACCAAAACATTTTTCCTGGGCAATGGATGGCCCTGTCGCAATCATCAGGCTGAACCGGCCGGACCGCAAGAACCCGCTGACGTTCGACTCCTATGCGGAGTTGCGTGACACCTTTCGCGACCTCGTCTATGCCGAAGACGTGGATGCGGTGGTGTTCGCCTCCAATGGCGGCAACTTCTGTTCCGGCGGCGACGTGCACGATATTATCGGCCCGCTGGTCAAGATGGACATGAAGGAATTGTTGGCCTTTACGCGCATGACCGGCGATCTGGTCAAGGCGATGATCCATTGCGGCAAGCCCATTGTCGCTGCGGTCGACGGGATCTGCGTCGGCGCCGGCGCGATCATTGCGATGGCATCGGATATGCGATTCGGCACTGCCGACTCCAAGACCGCCTTTTTGTTTACGCGCGTCGGGCTGGCCGGCTGCGACATGGGGGCTTGCGCCATGTTGCCGAGGATCATAGGGCAGGGCCGGGCCGCGGAACTGTTGTATACTGGTCGGGCGATGACCGCCGAAGAGGGGCAGGCCTGGGGTTTCTTCAACGCCTTGCACCCAGCAGACGCGCTCGAGGCCGAGGCCGTGACATTCGCAAAACGGATCTGCCGGGGTCCGACATTCGCCCATGGCATCACCAAAACGCAATTGAACCAGGAATGGAACATGTCGCTGGATCAGGCCATCGAGGCCGAAGCTCAGGCCCAGGCGATCTGCATGCAGACCCGGGATTTCGAGCGCGCTTACAAGGCCTTCGTTGCCAAGGAAAAACCGGTGTTTGAGGGCGATTGATGGCCGACAAGAGTTTTCTCACCTGGCCGTTCTTCGAGGACCGGCATCGCGATCTGGCCGAAAGGCTCGACGCCTGGTGCGCCGAGGCGCTTCCGGTCGATCACGGAGATATCGACCAGGCTTGCCGCGACCTCGTTGCCAAATTGGGACGGGACGGTTGGCTGCAGCATTCATCAGGCGTTTCGCTCGATGTTCGCACCCTGTGTCTGATCCGCGAGACGCTTGCGCGCCATGACGGCCTGGCCGACTTTGCTTTCGCAATGCAGGGACTCGGCACTGGCGCCATCACGCTGTTTGGCAATGACGACCAGAAACGTTGGCTGGAGCGAACCCGCGCTGGCGAGGTGCTGTCCGCATTTGCGCTGACTGAGCCGCAATCCGGTTCCGATGTCGCCAATATCGCCACGACCGCAACGCAGGACGGTCAGGATTATGTCCTCAATGGCGAAAAGACGTGGATCTCGAATGGCGGCATTGCCGGTCTTTATTGTGTCTTCGCACGGACCGGCGATGCTCCGGGCGCAAAGGGACTCTCCGCCTTCATCCTGCCCGGAGATGCTGAAGGCCTGGAAATTGTCGAACGCCAGGAGGTCATAGCACCGCATCCTCTGGCGCACCTGCGGTTCAACGACATTCGTCTGCCGGCATCGGCGATGATCGGCAAACCCGGAGACGGGTTCAAGGTCGCCATGTCGGTGCTCGACGTGTTCCGCTCCACCGTCGGCGCGGCCGCGCTCGGCTTTGCGCGACGCGCCCTTGATGAAACCCTTAAACGCTCCTCCGACCGGCATCTGTTCGGGGCGCCCTTGCACGAATTGCAGATGGTCCAAGGCCATATTGCAGACATGGCGCTTGATGTTGATGCCAGCGCTCTCTTGATCTATCGCGCGGCCTGGACCAAGGATATGGGCGCGCCGCGTATTTCCCGCGAGGCGGCGATGGCCAAGCTTCATGCCACCGACAAGGCACAGGACGTCATCGACAAGGCCGTCCAGATCCATGGCGGTGACGGGGTTCGCAAGGGATCGATCGTCGAAAGTCTTTACCGTGAAATTCGAGCGCTGCGTATTTATGAAGGCGCCTCCGACGTGCAAAAAGTCATCATCGCAAGACAAACATTGGGAGCGGTTTAATGCTGGGTCCTACTGCGCATATCGATACGTTCGCTCGTGACAATCTTCCGCATGAAGACATGCAACCCGACTACCTGCTGGACGGGTTCGCCTATCCCGACCACATCAATGTCGGCGTCGAACTGACTGACAAAGTTGTCGAAATGGGGTTGGGCGACCAGACTGCGTTGATCGGCAACGGCAGGCAGCGCACCTACAAGGAACTCTCCGACTGGACCAACAGGTTGGCGCACGCCCTCGTCGACAATTACGGAGTCAAGCCTGGCAACCGAGTCCTGATCCGCTCGGCAAACAATCCGGCCATGGTCGCCTGTTGGCTCGCTGCGACGAAGGCGGGCGCTGTGGTCGTCAACACGATGCCGATGCTGCGCGCCGGCGAACTGTCGCAAATTGTCGACAAGGCTGAAATCAAGCTGGCGCTGTGCGACAGCCGGATGATGGATGAAATCGTATCCTGTGCCAAGACCAGCCAATATCTTGAAACCGTTGTCGGTTTCGACGGAACGGCCAATCACGATGCCGAACTGGACCGGGCGGCCCTTTCAAAGCCGGTGAAGTTCGATGCGGTCGCCACCGGGCGAGACGACGTGGCCCTGCTTGGATTTACTTCCGGTACCACCGGCTCGCCGAAGGCGACCATGCATTTCCATCGCGACATTCTGATCATCGCCGATGGCTATGCAAAGGAAGTGCTGGGGGTAACCCCCGACGATGTGTTCGTGGGTTCACCGCCGCTCGCGTTCACTTTCGGGCTTGGCGGGCTCGCGGTTTTTCCCCTGCGTTTCGGGGCAACGGCAACCCTTCTGGAAACGGCGTCTCCTCCCAACATGATCGAGATCATCGAGACCTACAAGGCAACGGTCTGTTTCACCGCGCCCACGGCCTATCGCGCAATGATGCGGGCGATGGACGAGGGCGCCGATCTGTCCAGCCTGCGCGTTGCGGTTTCGGCCGGAGAAACCCTCACCGCGCCCGTTTTCGAGGAATGGACGACAAAGACCGGCAAACCGATCCTTGACGGGATCGGAGCGACGGAAATGCTGCACATCTTCATTTCCAACCGCTTCGAATCCGCCAAACCCGCGAGCACCGGATACCCGGTGACCGGTTATGAAGCCAAGGTGGTGGATGAGTATATGAAGGAGATGCCGCGCGGCGAAGTCGGGCGTCTGGCGGTTCGCGGACCGACCGGCTGCCGCTATCTCGCCGATGACCGGCAAGCAAAATACGTACGCGACGGCTGGAACCTGACCGGCGACAGTTTTGTGCACGGTGAGGACGGGCAGTTCCATTTTGCCGCCAGGAGCGACGATATGATCATTTCGTCCGGCTACAACATTGCCGGACCGGAAGTCGAGGCCGCGCTGCTTGCCCATGTCGATGTGGTCGAATGTGGCGTTATCGGAGCGCCCGATGAGGACCGTGGACAGATCGTTCAGGCACATGTGGTGTTGAGCGAGGGGGTCGCGCGGGACGACGCGACCATCAAGCGCTTGCAGGATCACGTCAAGGCGACGATCGCACCCTACAAATATCCACGCTCTGTAAAATTCATCGACGAATTGCCGAAGACCCAGACCGGCAAGGTGCAGCGGTTCCGGCTTAAGGACAGACCATGACCACGCCTTACGATCCGGCTGCCGAAGGAGCACAGATGTCGTTCGACGGACGTATGTCCTATGGCGATTATCTGCATCTCGACAAGATCCTTTCCGCACAGACGCCGCTTTCCGATGCCCATGACGAGATGCTGTTCATCATCCAGCACCAGGTGTCTGAATTGTGGATGCGGCTTGCCGTGCATGAACTGACAGCGGCCCGCACATGCATCAGCGAGGACCGATTGCCGCCGGCCTTCAAGATGCTGGCCCGTGTCGCGCGCCTGTTCGAACAATTGAACAATGCCTGGGATGTGCTGCGCACCATGACACCCAGCGAATATACCAATTTCCGCGACAGTCTCGGCCAGTCTTCCGGATTTCAGTCCCATCAATATCGCCAGATCGAGTTCATGCTCGGTAACCGCAACAAGGCCATGTTGAAACCGCACGCTCATCGCACGGACGTGCGTGACCTGCTCGACGCGGAACTGGCCCGCCCCAGTCTTTACGACGAGGCGATCAGGCTTCTGGCCCGCAATGGCATTCCTGTTCCCGACGCAATCCTGGCGCGCGATGTGTCTGAAACCCACACGGCCAACGACGGGGTGAGGGAAGCCTGGAATGTCGTGTATGAGGCTCCGGAAACCTACTGGTCCCTTTATGAGCTTGCCGAAAAACTGGTCGACTTTGAGGACTATTTCCGACGCTGGCGTTTCAACCATGTCACCACCGTTGAGCGGGTGATCGGATTCAAACGCGGGACCGGAGGCACCGGGGGCGTGTCCTATCTCAAGCGAATGCTTGAGGTTGAGCTGTTTCCCGAACTCTGGCACGTCAGGACCAACCTGTGATGGATGCGCTAGCGACTGCACGATTTTCGACCGAACGCCTTGTCGAATTTCAGCACTGTGATCCGGCTGGAATCGTTTTTTATCCGCGCTACTTCGAAATGCTGAATTCGGTCATTGAGGAATGGTTTGCGAAACGCAACGGATTGCCGTTCCGGGAGATGCACGGGCCGGAACGGCGCGGCGTGCCGACGGTTCACCTGGACACCACTTTCAAGGCTCCGAGCCGTCTCGGCGATAGGATCCGTTTCGAGATCGAGGTTCGAAAAGTCGGTGGATCAAGCGTTGATTTGACGACGCGATGCACTGGCGACGGCGAATTGCGGTTTTCATGTGAACAAACACTGGTATTTATGGACCTGGATACCGGCCGGCCCAAACGATGGACAGACGATCTGCGCGCTCGGCTGACGGCACAACAAACCCAGGAAGCAATCGGAAGCACCCAATGACTGAAGCGCCCGTCCACCAGCGACTGCATCCCTCAAGCTGGAAGGCTCCGAAAGGGTACGCCAACGGGATACTGGCCGAGGGCCGCATGATCTTTCTGGGTGGCCATATCGGCTGGAATGGCCAACAGGAATTCGAGACCGATGACTTTGTCGGTCAGGTGCGCCAGACCCTGCAGAACATTTCAGATGTGCTGGCCGAGGTCGGCGCCGGGCCCGAACATCTGGTGCGCCTGACATGGTATGTGACGGACAAGCGCGAATATCTCGCCCGTCTCAACGAGGTCGGAGAAGCCTATCGCGAAATTCTGGGCAGGAATTTCCCGGCAATGGCGATGGTGCAGGTTGTCGCCCTGATAGAGGACCGCGCAAAGGTAGAGGTCGAGGCGACCGCGGTTTTGCCGTGACCCGGATGACGGATTGCTCTTGAATATCGTCGTTGCGGAGCGGTTGTTGACCTGTGGTTTGACCTAGTATTGATATCAAGCTTGGACGCGCCCGTTCCCGCGTCCAACTCTTCCGCCCAGGCATTCGTCCGTGAAAAACCATCCCTATGAAGGCGTGATCATCATTATTGTGGCGATGCTGTTCGCGGTCGCCGCGGGGGCGGTGATGAAACAGCTGTCCAACGAACTGTCGCCTATCCTGATTGCCTGGTGTCGTTTCTTCGGCATTATCGTACTCTTGCTGCCGATCGTCTTTCTGACCCGGCGTCAGCATCTGGGCATGCCGTCCAACGTCAAGACCCATGTTGTACGCGGCTTCTGCCTGGCGTTCTCAACTGTGTTTTTTGTCATGGGCGCCAGAACGCTCGACTATGCGGATGCGATCGCCATCCTCTATGCCTATCCCTTTATCGTCGTTCTGTTTGCGCCTTATTATCTGGGCGAAAAAGTGTCTCTGGTTGGCTGGCTTGGCGTGCTCGGCGGCTTTGCCGGGGTCCTTATGGTGGTTCGTCCCGAGTTCCAGAATTTCGATACCGGTACGCTCTGGGTGCTGGCCTGCGCCTGTCTCGTTGGCGGCCAGATGCTGCTGAACAGAAAACTCGGTCCCGTCACCGACCCCATGGTGACCACTTTCTGGGGTTGTCTGGTGGCGACTTTGACCCATACGATATCGCTGCCGTTCGTGTGGCAACCTCTGACGGTCGAGCAGATCAAATGGTTGGTCGCTCTGGCATTTCTCGGCGCGATCAGCCAGACGATGACCGTTTATGCCTTTCGTCGCTCGCGGGCGTCCGATCTGGCTCCGTTCACCTACTCGGAAATCCTGTTCGCTGTGCTGATCGGGTATTTTGCTTTTGGAACCTTGCCGACATGGCTGTCCTGGATCGGCATAGCATTGATTTCGGTGAGCGGCATTCTGGTCGCGCGCGCCATGACGGCACGCAAGATGCACGCCGCGCCTTGATCACGTGTCGATCCTGTCTTGCCTGCACCTACTGAACGACTTCCAGAACAAATTCGTTACGACCCTCCAAACGGACGAAGCCATTGTTCGGATCGTTGAATTCGATCTGGGTCCGCACGATTGCCGATACGATGTTGACCTGCTTTCGACGCCCTTCGCGCGGCTGAAAATATTGATCAAGCGTTGTAATGCCGCCGACCGAAAGTACGCGAAGTGTTGCGTCCCGCGGTATGTCGCCTGCGAGTGTGTCGAGCAGCCGGTCCTTGTTGTAGAATTTCTCCCGGGACAGAAGCGGGTCCAGTGTTCCGGTATTCCAGGCGTCGGCAAGTTTCTCCACCGCCGCTTTGACGATCTGGGCTTTGACCGGACGGAACCTTTCGACCGGCTCGGCGTTTTCGGGCAGTTTTTCCGGCGTCGTGATCGTCCGGATCGTTCGAAACTGCCGGGCGTCGACCGGAACTGCCAGCCAGGCCGTCAGTCCGACCGCAAGACCAAGGCAGAGGAAAGATCTGACCATCATTCGGAATCGTCCCATTGGCGTAGATCCAGGATCTGGCTGCCGATATCCGCACTCTGCAATGGGTTTCTCAAGGATTGGTTCATGCCGGTTTCAGTGAAGATTATGGGTTCTAACAGCAATTTTTCAGCGCGGCCCCCAACAAATGCTAGGGTCGCTTTTCTCCCCTGACGGTATTTTGTTCCGTACGGCAACGATCAGGTAGTCCTGCCACGGACGAAGCATGCCATGACACGACATTCAAAAATTAAATCTCACCGTGTTTGTGGTTGGCGTCAATAGTGCAAATGGCCCTTTTCGGGCTGCTTTGTCGGTGTCATGGATAGAATTTACCGGAGTAGCAGGACGTATCATCAATAAGAATGTGCACTTGGGGCAAAAACCAAGAATACGCATAAGTGACAGGGGTGTAGGCACAAATTGTTCCAGTTTGTGTGGGTGAAATCGAATTCAGGACGCTGCTGTCTGGCAGCTGAATATTCAACTGGATTCCGGAAGATACCAGGATGTGGTTTCGCGCAGAACCTTGCGACGATTGCCATGGCGTTTCTTGTCGCCACTGGCTCTGACATTCGTGTGGCGGCACAGGACCAGAGCATTTATGAGGAGGTGGCCGAGGGATCCAAGCCATTTCCGTCCTGGCGGTTCGAGGGGGAATTCTTCTTTTCCGGCGAGCGTTATGATGTGTTGGGCGACCGAACACAGGCCGCCTATCCCGATCTCGGTGAACACGGATTTGCCGATTTCGACCTTTTCGGCAATTACAACCGGTCCCGCTACGAACGTGTACAAGTGCAGCTTTCGGGTACCGGAAGTGCTTCACGGTATCGCAACAACCAGATTGACGGACTGATCCTGGAACGCGGAAGCATCTTTTGGGAGAAGGGCGATGCGCCGGTGGCGTTTCGGGCCGAGGCCGGGGATTTCTTTGGCGATGTTTCGCTGCGAACGCTGCAGGTCGGTCTGAAGGGGGTGCAGGTCGAGGTGCAGCCGGATTTGGGCATTCCGCAGGTGCAGACATCCTTTCTCAGTTTCGCCGGCATCACACCATCGAACTACAACCTCATTGATGTGCGCGATGATTTTTACGCCGGTGCATCCATGCTTATCAGCGCCCAAGAATTCGATCTGAGCTTCAATTCCGTCTACAATCACCGCCGGGACGGACAGGCCGGGCGCACCGGCGACAGCCATCAGGTCGTCTCCAGCGTCGCGGTCGAACGCGGCGTGCGGATTTTCGATCAGTCTCTGACCCTGGAATCCGAGGCTGCGCATTTTTATGGCGAAAACAGCTTCGGCCCCGGGGTTGGGCGCAATTCAAAGCATGATTATGGTGTCTATTCGCAATTGAGCGGCAACAGCGAAACGCTGCCGATCAATTACAGTCTTTTGTATGAACGCTACGGCAACCGCTTCAACCCGGCCGGAGGCGCGGTTTCTCCGGATCGGCGTACCTATGAGGGCCGCGCCAGCTGGCGATTCAAGGATGGATTGATTGTCCAGGCACGCGGCCAGCGTTTCGAAGACGGCATCGAATCCGCGAACCCGACGAGCACCCATGTTGGCGGCCTCGACCTGATCGGTCCGGTCTATCTGCCGTTTTTCAAGAACCAGGTGGTGAACACGTCGATCAACAATTTCGCGACCCATGCAAGGAATGAATCCGGGTCCTCGAAGACGATGACCTACGTTTCGAACGCAAATTTTTCCACCCAGTTAAACGATGTCATGACGGGATTGCTCGGGGGAGGCTATACGCGCACCGACAATCTTTCGACGCTGGCAACCACCGAGACCTATTCGGTAACCACTGGCATCGATTCCTATTTCGATATCGCCGGCTTCAACACCCGGATCGGGACTTCGGCACTGGCCCGGCGAACGCGCTCGACAGGGACGAACAGGGTGGACGAGATCGGGCCTCGGCTGAGCCTTGATCTGGGCTATGGCGGACACAATCTGAGCGCCGACTATGCGCTGCTTTACCAGAAGAATTACGGGATCACGCGCAATGATACCTGGAACCACACCGCGGCCGGTTATTACACCTACACCCGAGGCGCCCACAAATTCGGTGCGGAGGTCGATTATTACGGTCGCGCCCGTACGCCCGGCACCAATACGGATTCGTTCCGTTTCGGTGTGAACTATACCTATCGCTTCGGCCTGCCGAAACGGGATGTACCCGAGGCACAGCTTGCCGACATCGCGGCGAGTGAAGACGACGTGCTGCTGCTCAATCTTTCGCCGGGCCTGCGCGTCGCTCTGGCGACCGAGCGGCTTGCCGATACCGGTATTACCAGTTTCGTGAAACGCGGATCCGCGCTGGTTTATGAAGTGTCCTGGCTGCCGAACATACCGCAACGTCAACGCCTCGTCCTCGACCTTGCAAACGGGCGGGTCGGGCGCTCCGCGCTTCTGATCTCGTTTGACGATCAGAACAATGGCGCGGGCGCAGAGCGGGTTTACCGCCGTGTGCTCGATGAATTCATCCAGAACTACGGATCGCCGTCGGTTTATGAGGAAGGACGGTTTGGTCCCGACTTCGGCGATGCTGTCAACAATTCGCAGCTTATTCGGATTGCTGAATGGCGGCTTCCCATTGGCGTGCTGCGCATGGGCATTCCCAACCGGCTCGACCGGGTCGCCCAGATCGAGGTGCATTACGCGCCATCGTTCCCGGCGGTTCAGAACACGCAATGGGGATTGGACAAGATACGCTGAGCAGGTCGTGTGGGTACGGTCCTTGCAAGGCGCAGGAAGGGAAAACGGGATGCGGAAATGTTTGGCCATGGCAGGAAGGACGCTGGCGGGTGTCGGCGTTGCGGCGACGTTGATTGGACCGGTCTCGACCGCGGGCGCGCAGGAAGCTCCGTACACATTTGACGTTGACGTAGACGTCCAGGAACTCCACGAGCGTGTCAGCGACCTTCACGTCCGCTGTGCGGTCTACGGTGAACGCGAAGGCGTGGCGCTCGGACAGGGTGATGCCACGCAGAAGGTGAGCGACGGTGCTTTCAAGGGCGCGGTCCGGGTCGCGGTCTCGATGTCCGACGGCAATGCGCCGGAAGATGCGCAGAGATATGCCTGCCGATTGCGGTTGATTCTGGAAGGCGCGGACCCGGCGAAGCCAAATCCGGGCAGTGGCAACATAGCTTTGAGGCCGCGACGGGGACCGCCTTTCACACCGCTGATATCCGGCGACCTCTGACAAGGAAGCCCGGACGGAAAAGACGGCCACAGTGTCTTTCCTTTTCGGACGATAACGTCTGATCAGACAGCAATTGCAACAATCCTTAAGGACAATCTGTCACCACTGTTCCGCAATTGAATGCCGATGTGACGTTCACGGTGATACCGAGCGCCGTGGTGGTAAACGTGGCATTGATGACGAAGAACACGCCATCGGAATTGCGCCTTGAGACGATCCGGAAGCCGGTACCAGACGGCGCGGTAACGAAACTCGCCGCGGGCGGGGAAACTGCGGTGAAGTCCGGGATCATGAACGCATTCGAGTTGGTATATTCGAAGGTTGTGGGTGTGCTGAATGCCGACAGAAAAATCCGGTTTGCGGGGCCGACGCCGTCCTGCAGCGCGAGTTCGGTCCCGGCTGCGTTGATGATCATGGAAATCTCGGCGCCGAAAAGGGCTGCCGGATTCAGTGTCAGGGCCGTTGCGGTGACAACCGGCGGGGCAGGCGTCGTTACAACGACGGGTGTCGGTGTTTCGGTCGGGGCAGGGGTGACCACAGGTGCCGGCGCAGGGTCCTCGATTGTCGGTGTCGGCACGACGACCGGAGCAATGCGACGGGCAATTTCAACCGCGTCCTTGACTTCGCGAAAGTCGAACGGATTGACGCCTTGATCCAGCGGTCGCACCCTTAACAAGGCGATGGAAACACTTGAGGGCAGGCGGTCACGGCGGGCGAAGACCTGGCGTCGTTGCTGTGGGATGTTTGCGACACCGGTCATGTGTAATGATCCGATCGGCTTTGTCACAGGCGTGAAGGTCGTACCGGTCATTTGCAGGGTCCCGACGGATCTTCCCGCAGAGCTTCCTGTGAACGCAAGTTGGGCGGTTACCGGGTTGTTGCAACGGGAGTTCGTACCCAGTCCGGTAAAGGTCAAGACATCCACAACAAGGGTCTTGCAGTCTTTTTTTGATCCGTCGGCTCCGGTCATTCTCAGAGGTTTTGCCATGACGATGCTCTTCAGTCGGGCGGCCGGTACTCCGGCTTTGGGCGCGCCGTCCCCTGTCATCTGCAACCTGTTGACGACAATCCGTGTCCGGGTATTGACGACGTCGAGACCGGACATTTCCAAAGTCGGGCTGGTTGCCGTCGCGCCGAAGGTCGGTGCCCCGCTCATTGTCAGGAGCGGAACCTTGACCGTCAGCCGTTGCGCAACCGCGCCGAGGCCCGACATCTCCAGGGTGGGGCTGGTAGCGGATTGGGAATAGGTCGGCGCCCCGGTCATGGACAGTTGCGGCACAACCACGACTGTCTTGGAATAGTCGCCGCCGGGTCCGGTCATGGTGAGCGGCCGGGCAAAGATCGTGTCGACCGT
>JGI12316J15310_10000360_pt1 | contig 85977 bp, 64 predicted proteins | sample MarCyaLeptolynsp_FD_15310 | JGI IMG/M metagenome (IMG submission 15310) | reverse complement strand
AGACCAGACAACAGTTGTAGGTAGTTTCCCACCCAATGCCTTTGGATTATACGATATGCATGGCAATGTTTGGGAATGGTCAGCAGATCCGTGGCATGAAAACTACCAGGATGCACCTTCTGATGACAAAGTTTGGGAATTAAAAGATAAGAGTGTTGAGGATAATCAGCTGCGGATGAGGTTTGGGGGTTCTTGGGCAACGGTTCCTGAGCACAGTCGTAGTGCGTTTCGCGATAATCTCGCTCCCAACCTCAGGCTCATTAATCATGGTTTTCGGGTAGTGTGCTCCAAGGTTTGAATTTGGATGTTTTAGGAAAAGATAAATAGGGTGAGCAAGCAATCACTTCTTAAATTCACCTAAAACCTCACACTGTACATCAACCATCATATTAGGAGTATTCTCGTGAGCAATTATTATATGAAAGTGTCTGGCAGCACCAAGGTTTTGCAAGGTTCAACTACTGGATTTACGCAGGAAAATGAATGTGACACAGATAATCAAAAATTTGATATCGACCCTAATGCCAGCTTTGGTACAATACAATGCCTAAATAATAAGTTTTGGAAATACTTCCAAGCTACTGGTGAAGTTAAGCTAGTCGGTATGCCACCAATGGGTAATATTGGCAAATTCCAGGTGAAATCTAATGGCTCAGATTACGAGGTATTTTGCAAGGCAGTTAACAATGGAAATACTCGCTTAACCATTGCTGGTGCCAATGAATTTGACTTGCAGTCTGTCTAATTGAGCTGCTGTTGGTTAAGCCCAGCAATAGCTAGTGCAAGAAGAAGGCAGGAGGCAGAACCCACCCCTAACCCCTCCAAGGAGGGGAACAGGAGGTAGGAGGGAAGAAAGCTTTTTTAGTAAGCTTTTGACCTTGTTTCACGCTTTGGGTTATTTCTGCCGTGCTGCACTAGTTTGTAAACGCTAAGAAGCCCGACTTCTCGAAGAAATCGGGCTTCTGGACAACCTATAACTGAGGTAAAAATAGCTTCAAACTCCTTTAAATGCAATTGCTTCACTCATTTCCTTAGGAGTCGGTTGCTGTTCAGGTACAGTTGCCTTGAGACGCCGCACTCCAATTTGATTGAGCACGATGCCACATAAAATTACAGCACCTCCAATATACTGAGCCAAAGTAGGCACTTCTGCCAAAATTAGGTAAGCTGCCAAAACACCAGCAAGAGGATTAAAAGCAGTTGCCAGGGAGATTTCGCTAGCTGTACTCCGCCTCAAGCCACTAAACCAAGCCAATTGTCCCCCCACAACAATCACCGCACCATAAAACAACATCCACTGCCATAAAAATGGAGAGCCAACATCCATAAAGTGACTCGGTTCAAACAAGATAAGTGTTGTTACAAAGAAGACGATAGTGCCAACCAGCATTCTGAAAATATTGAAAATACCTAGGGGAATTTGCTTGAGGCTAACTTTACTGAGTAGGTTAGAAATAGCTTTGAAAACCGCAGCCAAGAGAGTCAGTAATTCACCAAGTCCAATCTCAATACCCATTCCCGCTACCATATCCCCTCCTGGTGGTTGGAGCAAAACAGTAAGTGCTACACCGATAAAAGAGAGAACTGCTCCACCGATAACCCAGGTATTGATCCTGTCACCTAATAAACAAACTGATAAGGCTAAAACCAAGGGCGTATCAATCTGTCCAATCAAAATAACATTGTTGACTGCTGTTAAAGAGAGTGCAGTGAAGATCAGTGTTGGTACAACTGCTGCACTTAAAATGGCAACCACAGTTAGCGTTAGCCATTGTTTCCAAGTAATTTGTCTCAATACAGGTAGCCGCCACTGACTCTGGTAAATGACCACTAAAATAATTAATGCACACAAATTACCGACAAAGAGGACATTACAAAAAGATATTGGATTGCGTCCATCAATTAAGTTCTCTGCGCCAAGTTCAGTGAGCCTACGTGTTACAGCGTTTGCTGCCCCAAAAATCAAAATGGCAATCATTAGATAGAGCCGTCCAGAGGGTTGAAAAGCTTTGGGTTGGTTTGTCATAATTGATTTGTACTAATTAGCAATTACTTCACAAATAACAAATAACAAAAAATCCCCACCCTAACCTAAGAGGAATGGGGATTAGTTATACTAAATCCCGGTCAAATATCAATACTGCATTTGGCACTAACCATTCACTTTGTCACACCAGAGGCTTCAACCACACGGGGATTCCAACGAGAACGGAGCTCTTCTATATGCATATTCTCTTCCTTCTTCTTCAGATGTCGTGGACTACTTTCAAAAGATAAAGAGGAGGGTAAGGGATCTGTCCCATACTGAGCTCGAATAAAGGCATCAACTTCCGCATAGGAAGGAGAAAAGCCATCGTCAATCGACGGTTGAGACAGTATAGATTGATGACGCCTCAATGAGGTGGAAAACAAACCTGTACCATCGTCAAAAAATCGCTCAGTGGTTTCCCCATATAGTTCATAGGGATAGAAGGCTAAATCAGCAGGGGCTTTTGCCCCAACCCAGGAAGCGTAGGGCCAATATTCACAAAAGGTGCCAAATTCATTGGCTGATTGCATCATCAGTAAGAGCCAGTTCTCATCTGATTGAAAGTATTGGCTTAGCTGACGCTTGAAGGATTCGAGGTGCTCTTGTTTAAACCACATGTGATGGGAAACTAAGGTTCCAACACTATCGGTTAAAGGTTCAACCCCCAGCACCAAGCGAATCCATTTATCCCAAGTTGAGACAATTTGAGGATTGCCCCACTGATTGTGTTGAAGCAGGGCAAACTTGTGCTCTACAGTTTGTTGATGCTCTTGAATAAGTGGCCAAGTATCCACGGGAAGTAGGTCACTATCCCAAACAACATACCATTCACTTAGGTTATCAATACCCTCATAAGCACCAAGCTTAAGTAGCTGTTGATAAAACCAACCAGGAGTATACAGTGATTGCCCTAAATCAAGCTTGGCACAAATTGCATCCTTGGTAAGACCAGTTTTGTGTTGAAAAAAGGGTTCTTCTGCATGGATATAGACTGGAGCAGTTTCCCATTCTTTGACCTTTTCCTCTAGCGATCGCACTTCCGGTTCTGGTGTAATAATGTGGATTGCCCGAGGTTTGTAATGAGTTGTCAATCCCTCAAGGACAGCCCGCGTATTCCAGCGCACTCGGTAGAGAGGGATAGCAAAGTCAAATACTTCTTGTGCCATAAATTTAAAGAATCACCTTCAAGGGAATGGAGAATGGAGAATGGAGAATGAAGAATATAGATTTTTTTGTCCAAAGTCCCATTCCATATATAGGGTTTTTTTAGCCCCAAACACCATATCTGGGAGTTGACACTCATGCACCACCTTTTAACTTGTCACCAATGGGTGTGGGGTATCGATTGTGGAACTGGCATCTTGCCAGTTGCTCTTCAGAAACAAGGGAACAGGGAACAGGGAAGAGAATTGTTTCTCCCATTCAATTGGGGGCGCGAAGCGCTCCTGGGGAGCTCTCTATATGCCGGATAACAATTCTTCCGAATTCTCCCAAGTTGATAACGGTTCAACTGGGATGTGGTGAGCAACAGTTGAGGGATCCTCTAGTCCTACATCACTACAGAGTGGCTCAATACCCAAGCCTTTTCTGGGGTAGTCTGCACAAATAGTTTGGTACTGCTTAATTGCTTCGTTGAGCTCATCTTGGGTGAGGGAGTTGAGGTATCCACATTTGCCAATTTCACCTTTAGGTAGAGGTGCAACCAAATTTCCACCTCGTTTCTGAACCATTTTTTCCTGTGCTGCCCAAAGGGTTTTTTGGTTGAGCAAGACATCATGCCAAAGGCTTAACCCGAAAGAACTAATCAAACGCAAAATCCGATGGAAATCTTGAGCGCTAATCCAGTTATTGCAGTAGCTCAAGTAGGCTCCAAAGCCCATACCAATAGTAACCGCATGACCGTGTAGGAGTCCGGCTTCGATTTCAAACCCTGGAGACCAAGTATGACCATAGGCATGGGGGCGACATTGATGGGTTTCATAAAGATTGTCGTATTCAGCCTCTACATAGCTCCGCAGTGCAGCCCCTAGGATTTTTTTGGAGAGGGTACTGATTTGATCACCAGGTTGGCAGTCCAGTGTACCAAAACGGGTCGTAATCAGTTCTTGCCCAACTTGCTCTAAGTAACTAAACAATTCTGCATCCTTAACAGCGCCCATTTTAATGATCTCTGCAATACCGTGTCTTAACCACCCTTCACGTAGCGTCTTGAAGAATGAGCGGTCTGTGATAGAGAGAACGGGTGCATGATAGGCACCAAAGAGATTCTTGTAACCGAATCCATCGGAGCAAGTGCGGGGAGAGGGACCGGCATCAATACCAGCTACAATTGATGTAGAAAGCATTACATAGGGGGTGTTGCGGTGATAGAGAGCACAGGCAAGACCACCCGTATCCGCCAAAACACCACCGCCGATGATCAGTACAGGTTCATTTCGAGAGACCCCTAGGCTCTTAAAGTCACCAAGCATACGTTCAACAGTGCTGATACCCTTATCTACTTCCATTGCCCGATAGACTAATTTTTCGAGATGAATACCGTGGTGGTGGAAGTAACGTTCAATCTGTTCACCGTAGTAGCGCTCTACATTCCGATCTAGCAAGCATACGCATCGTCCCAGGGAGATATATATGTCCCTTAAAACAGGCTGCTCAGGGTCTAATACGTTGTCGATAAGCTTAATTGAGGTGAACGTGGTTGAGCTCATCACAGCTTCAACGGTGTGGTCATCCGCTGTACTGACCACATGAGCCTGGCTTTGACGATAGCTAGATGTTGGATATATTGCGTGAGGATCACTCTCGACAAGACGCGACGCAAGCTCCTCATAGAACTCTCTATCCTTACTGTGCAAGAGAACATCTAGAAGTTTTTTCTTGCTTAAACTAGACTGATGCACTCTATTTGCAAATGTAGACCATTCAACACCGGCAGCCATGTCGAAGGCAGTGATTAGCTGTGCGAGAAGACCAAAAAAATTACTGAGTGAGAGGTTTAGACAACTCCGAAGTCTACGACAGGCTGACAAACCTTGAATTGCCCCTACAGAAGAAAATTCTTGTCCAAGCTCTTTGGAAAAGGCTTTGCTATCGATTAGTGACAGTAGCAAACTTCTAAACTGGGTACTGCAACAAATAGCTTCAACGGCATGATCGAAGTCCTGATATGCCAAAGGCTGACCGTCGTAAGTGTCGATAAAAGCCCTAATCGCCGAAGTAGTCTTTGTCATCATGAGTTCCGAGAAAAAGCTTATTTGCAATATCAGCTAAGGTTTAAGAACCTTGGCTGTCTGTAAGTTAACATAACTTCTTAAAAAAATAAAAAAAATATTATAAATTCACCTAAATGCACAAAAGTATGAATAAAACCGTATTTTATGCAACAGACAATTAAGAGTTGCTTCAATTAACCTATCTAAGGAACCAGGCAGCAGGGGGTAAGCTTTCAAAAAGTGTGGGGAGTGTGGGAAGTGTGGGGAGTGTGGGAGGTGTGGGGAGATAGAGATACAAGAGAGAACTTATGATTTTTTGAACACTGACGCTATAAATCCCACCTCATATTTAGTTCACCCGGCAGCAGGGATCTGACTATGGTTATGGGATAAGCTGGAAAAAAAAAGGTTTTGGCTCTGATTGTTTCCTCTACTCTCAAAATCCCGTTGAGCTTGCGCCGCCGACAACCCCAACAAGAGCTTCCGATAGCAAGGATGATGAGTGGGAATCGAAAGGAGCAGCAGATGTTGCGATCGCATCAATGCAACAAGTCCACAAATACATCCGCTTCTATACTAAGTATGCCATTGGAGCCTTTAAAGAGTTTTCGGCAGCAGAAATTGAGGAAATGAATGTTAAATTTCATCTAAAAATTGCTGGAAAAACTGGTCTACCGATGCTTGCAGAAGGGTCAGGGAGTGCTGATTTTGAAGTCTCAGTTAAATGCAAGTTTCCCAATAAAAATAAGACATAATCAGGGACAGGCAAGATGCCTGTTCCACAGGGGTTTTATCATTGATATGTGTAGTTGAATAAGTCTAAAATATTATTTATGAGCAACGTGGAAATTATCAAGGGACTTTATCAAGCATTTGAGCAAGGTGATATGCCCAGTATCCTCAATGTGCTTGATCCTAATGTCGAATGGACCGAATCGGAGGGCATCCCCTATGGTGGAACCTTCATTGGACATGAAGCGATAACTAATGGTGTTTTTCAGAAAATTGGTGCTGAGTGGGACAACTTCCAGGCACATGTAGATGAATTTATTGATGCTGGAGATAAGGTTATTACTCTTGGATATGACAGTGGAACTTATAAAACCACTGGTAAAAGTATGCAAGCACCAACCGCATCAGTTTGGACTTTGAAGAATGGCAAGGTTATCAAGTTTGTACAATACATTGATACACTCAAGGTAACCCAAGCTGTTTCAGGTTCTTAAAGAAGGCTCTGAAGAAGGCAGGAGGCAGAAGGCAGGAGGCAGAAGGCAGGAGGCAGAAGGCAGAAGGCAGGAGGCAGAAGGCTGTAAAGTTTATAGCATCTGCTTGTTCCGTCAAATTTCCAATTCTCAATTCTCAATTCTCAATTCTCAATTCCCTTTATGACTGACACCGTTCTTGATGTCCACAACCTACAAGTACAATTCCAAACAGATGAACAGCTGGTTGTAGCTGTTAACGGTATTGACTTCCAGTTGAAGCGGGGGCAAACTCTGGGAATTGTGGGGGAGTCGGGTTCAGGAAAATCTGTCACCTCCCTAGCGGTGATGGGTTTGGTGCAGTATCCAGGCAAGATTACCGACGGGGAAATTAATTTCCGTACCTCGGCAGATGGAGCACAGCCAGTTAATCTCAAGCAGTTGAGTGCCGAAGAAAAACGGTTATACCGGGGTGGACAAATTTCGATGATTTTTCAGGAACCGATGAGTTCCCTCAACCCAGTATATACCTGTGGCTTTCAGCTGACTGAAGCAATTCTCCAACACCAAGATATTTCCCCAGCCGAAGCGCGGCGTCAAGCAATTGCCCGCCTACAAGAAGTCAAACTTCTGCCTAATGACCGAGAATTGAGGAAACACTATCTAGAAGAATTCCGCCAGCAGAACCCCGGCGAACCTAATCCAACGGAAAAACAAATCAACCACCAGATTAACCAACAAAAATTAGCAATTCTTGATCGCTACCCCCATGAGTTTTCTGGTGGTCAACTACAGCGGATAATGATTGCTATGGCAATCTCGTGTAATCCCGATGTCCTGATTGCCGATGAACCAACTACGGCTCTTGATGTCACAATCCAAGCCACAATTCTGGATTTACTGAGGGAGTTGCGAGACTCCCGTAGCATGTCGATGATTTTTATTACCCACGACTTGGGGGTGATTGGGGAAATTGCCGATACAGTGGCGGTGATGTACAAGGGAAAGCTGGTGGAAACTGGGGATGTCTTGCAGATTTTCTCCGATCCCCAACATCCCTACACTAAGGGACTTTTAGCTTGTCGTCCCACCCTGGAACAGCAGTTGGAATACCTACCCACAGTTTCTGATTTTATGGAGGTAGTGACTACGGAAACTGGGGAGGAGGTGATTCAAGAAAAAGTAGCCGAACCACTAATCGTAACTCAGGAAACGAGTAACCAGACGCGGAGACGCGGAGACACGGAGACGCGGAGAATTGAAATTCCACCCAAAATTTCGCTCACTCCCTCTGAACAGGAAAATGAAACAAATCTTACCCCTTCAGCTTCTAGCCAGTCTCCCTTGGTTGAAGTGCGGGATCTGCAAGTTGGCTTTCCCATCAAAGGCATATTTGGTGGCACAAAACGCTACCTGATGGCGGTAAATGGTATCTCCTTTGAGGTTTATCCAGGGGAAACTTTAGGATTAGTGGGAGAATCTGGCTGCGGCAAATCAACCTTGGCTCGCACATTGCTGCGCTTGATTAAACCAATGGGTGGTGAGATCTTCTTTGAAGGTCAAGATATCACTCATCTAACTGGCAATCCCTTGCGAAAATTGCTCAAAGAGATACAAATTGTTTTCCAGAATCCCTATAGCTCCCTTGATCCCCGGTTGAAAATTGGGGAAACGGTAATGGAGCCGATGTTAGTTCATAATGTAGGAAATAATCATAAAGCACGACGCGATCGCGCAGCATATTTATTAGAACGAGTTGGCTCCAATCCTGATTGGATGAACCGCTATCCCCACGAATTTTCCGGGGGGCAACGCCAACGTATTTGTATTGCTAGAGCTTTAGCACTTAATCCCAAGTTTATTATCTGCGATGAATCGGTGTCGGCGCTAGATGTTTCAGTGCAGGCACAAGTACTCAATCTTCTTAAAGAACTACAAAGTGAGTTTGGTCTTACCTACATCTTCATTTCCCATGACTTAAGCGTAGTGAAATTTATGAGCGATCGCATTATGGTCATGAATCGGGGCAAAATTGAAGAAATTGGTCCTGCTGAAAATATCTATCGTGAACCGGAAAAGGAATACACCCGCCAGTTGATTGCATCGATTCCTACTGGTAGTTTGGAGAGGATTCAACAACAGCAAGCAGGAAGGGATAGTTCCCAAATGGCAGAGTTACCAGATCCCTGGTCAGTTTAGCTCGTAAAATAATTCGGTTAAGATAAAGTTCTGAAGACTTATGCTAATTCAGGAGAAAAACGCCAGTGCTGACTCTTGGTGTCAATATAGACCACATTGCCACAATTAGGCAGGCGCGGCGCACGGTCGAACCAGATCCAGTGGCAGCAGCAGTGTTGGCAGAACTGGCTGGTGCAGATGGCATTACTACCCATCTGAGGGAAGACAGGCGTCATATTCAAGACAGGGATGTGCGGTTGCTGCGACAGACGGTACGAACTCACTTAAATCTAGAAATGGCTCCTACCGAGGAAATGGTAGCGATCGCTTTAGACATTAAACCTGATTATGTTACCCTCGTACCGGAAAAACGGGAGGAAGTAACTACAGAGGGGGGACTGGATGTTGCTAGTCAAATGCCTCGGATGAGTGAGATTGTTGCTAAGTTACAAGATAGTGACATCCCCGTCAGCTTATTTATTGACCCTGATTCAGCTCAAATCGAAGCTGCGGCTAAACTGCAAGCTAAGTTTATTGAACTGCATACTGGTTCCTATGCAGAAGCACTTAGTGAAGCAAGTCGCCAGCAGGAATTAGCTTTATTAGCCAAGGGATGCGAAAATGCGATCGCAGCTGGAATCAGAGTTAACGCTGGACATGGCTTGACCTACTGGAATGTCTATCCTGTAGCTTGCATTGCAGGCATGGAAGAGCTCAATATTGGACACAGTATCATCTCTAGAGCTGTCCTCGTTGGTCTAGAACGAGCTGTCCGAGAAATGAAACAAGCCATGCAAGGCAATTTTTAAGTAAGTGAGATTTGAGATTTACTCTCTTCCTTCTAAAATGCTAAATATCCTTACTTCTTCTTCGTTACAATATTGACAACTAACAAGCAATGACAACTTACTACTACGTTTTAGCCAGTCAAAACTTTCTCATAGACAAAGAACCCTTGGAAGAAGTACTCAGGGAGCGTACCAGAAATTATCACGAGAGGGAAAAAGAAATTGACTTTTGGTTAGTCAAGCAGCCTGCTTTTCTGGAAGCACCAGCAATGGCAACAATTAAGCAAGAATGTCCTCAACCAGCAGCAGCAATAATTTCTACCAATCCTCAATTTATCACCTGGCTCAAGTTACGCTTAGAATTTGTCAAAACGGGTGAATTTCAGGCTCCTTCAGATACGATTCCTGATCCTTTAGCTTCTCTAGCTTCTGCAGCTTAAAGGAAGGTGTTATAAAATCCGGTGAAAGTTGTATAAGTTATTAGCGAAGGTAGGCTATAGTAGGGGCGAATGGCCATTCGCCCCTACTCAATTTGTTAAATAGGTTGTTTTAATCTGGATTTGGTATTAGGTGTGATGACCAATTACAAGATACGGTTAATCTTCAGCTTTGTCATCATTCCATTGACCCTATGGAACTATCTAGTTAAGTCTACTGTTGCTCAACCAACCACCTCAGTTTGTCAACCACCCAGAAAAGATGAATATCTTTTGTTTATCCTTAGCCAGACAAGGGCAACTGATGAGGAAATTAAAGCAATTTTACCACCGCAACTCCCTACTACTTTTTGTCAATATTTAAATGAGAGAGTAACTCGTGTTGGTGGCTTCAACAACTTGCTGGATGTTCAAGGATGGGCACGTTATTTCAATGAAATTGTAGGTTTATCAGCATTTGTTATTCAAGGAGCACCGCCTCGCAATTCCCCTAATCTTCCTACCTATAAACCTCAACCTTTAGCTGATGGCTATGCTGTGTTAGTAGATTACTTCAACCAGCCAGAAATTGCCTCTGAGTTAAGGCAAGTAATGGGCATGGAGGTAGGCTTAGTAACTTATACTCAGCGCCCCTATTTACTGGCACTACATACCAAGAACGAAAACGAAGCTAACTCCAAGTTACGGCAATTAAGCGATCGCGGTTTTACCAGTATAGTAGTTGATAGCCGTAGCGTGATCCTCATCCGACCCGTAGTTTTTTTTGAGAAATTTATCAAGCTCCCATAAACTTTACCTAATTTTCTTAGAGAGCGCCCGACAGGCACAGCGACACCTACGATGAAGGGAAGAAACAAGCTAACCCTCTTCCCTGCTCCCTACACCCTACACCCTACACCCCACACCCCACACCCTATTGCCTTGTTTCTTCAGAGAACCGGGTGCATAATCAGAAGTTCTTTCAGCAGATACTTGACAAGATTGAGGTACAAGATTAGAGCACCATTTGTACTGCTGTCTGAATACTCTGCGATATTTAAAGAGTATTTAAAATCATTATTTATTGGCCAGAGAAAAACTAGTATTAAGTAAGCATCTCTTAGATTCTGGCTTGTTGAAGTCTTTACAAAAAGTGACGGGGAAGCCAACTTCTTTAAGGAGTTGGAGAAAATGTCGCCCCGCCGGTTCGCTTCGCTTTGCTAGTATGGTAGCAATACCATTATGTAATGCCCCGCTAGGGTCAAATATCATACACAAATAACTAACAATAAATAACGTGTTTGATATTAGAAGCTTTCTAGTATAAAAAAAATGTTTATCAGGGAAAATCAGATAAATTTATGCTTGTAATAATTGTGTAATTAGGTAGATGTTAATAGCAAAATTAGGTTGCAAACTGAAGCAGTTGGTACAGCAAAGACACCCAGTGTTGATTACCTCTGCTAGTGTGACTATTGCTGTCATTATCCTCCGCCTAATGGGGATATTACTCTCATCTGAGTTAGCACTACTAGACCAGTTATTTCGTCTGCATCCTCCGGAAACACCTGACCAACGAATTGTTATTGTTGAGGTTAGTGAAGCCGACTTACAACAAATTGGTCAATGGCCGATTCCTGATCAAGTAATGGCTCAGCTACTTCAGAAAATAAATACCTATCAGCCAAGAGCTATTGGTTTAGACATCTATCGGGATTTACCTGTTGAGCCTGGTCATCAGGAATTTATCACAATTTCTCAAACTATTCCCAATCTGATTGGCATTGAGAAATTAAAGGATACACGGAGTTTTGGTGTTGCACCTCCTCCAATACTAAATCAACGCCAACAGGTTGGTTTTAATAACATTATTGTTGATGCTGATGGTAAGGTGCGTCGCAGTTTGCTCTACTTGAATATGGATGGCAAAAATTATGAAAGTTTGGCACTAAAGCTAGCTAAGGTTTATCTAGAAGTAGAGGGTATTAAGCCTCAACCTTCAACCCTCAATTCTGAGTATTTACTCTTAGGTAAGAGTGTCTTTATCCCTTTCCAGCCGGATGATGGTGGTTATGTAGAGGCAGATGCTGGAGGCTATCAAATTTTAGCGTACTTTCGACACCCTACTAGCTTTGACACCGTTTCTCTAGTAAATGTTTTGGCAGGTAGAGTATCAGAGAAATTGTTGCGCGATCGCATTGTTCTAATTGGTTCCAAAGCAACTAGCATAGAAGACCTATTTTACACTCCTTATAGTAGCCGAGTTAATGGCACAGCAATACCCTTTGCTGGGGTTGAGCTACATGCTAACTTTATTAGTCAAATCCTGACTGCTGCCATTGACGGTAGATCGTTAATCAAGATTTTGTCAGAACCATGGGAGTGGTTGTGGATTTTTGCTTGGTCTAGTCTTGGTGCTATTTTAGTCTGGCGAGGGCGATCGCACTCGAGTCAGTTTGTAAGTTTTCTTTTCGCTACTACCTCTTTAGGCTTTGGTTGTTACTTAGCTTTTTTGGTAGATTGGTGGTTACCTTTTGTGCCAGGATTAATAGGGTTTTTAGGTTCTGCTGCTGCACTCACTAGTTATATCGCTCATACCAAGGAAGAATTAAAAAGATCTAAAGAATTTTTGCAAACAATTATCAACAATATTCCAGATCCAGTTTTTGTCAAAAATAAGGAACATCACTGGATTATTGTTAATCAAGCATATAGTCTGTTAGTTGGCTATTCCCTTGAAGCATTAATGGGCAAGTCAGATTATGATATTTTCCCTCAACAAGAAGCAGATACCTTCTGGAATCAAGATGAACTAATTTTCCAGACTGGGGAAGCAAGGGAAATTGAGCAGACATTTACAGATGCTTCTGGAAGGATGCACATCGTTGCTACCAAACAATCTCTCCACAAGGATGCTGCGGGGAATCTCTTCTTAGTTGGCGTGATTCGAGATATCACCCATCGTAAGCAAATGGAGGAAAAGTTGAGGCAAGCAGCTCTAGATTTAGCTCGTGACAACCAAGAACTCAAGCTCTCAGGAAAAAGATTGCATTATCTAGCTAATCACGATTCTCTCACAGGTCTTGCTAATCGCCAACAGTTCCATCAACGCTTGAGAGAATCTTTAGATTGTGCTCGTAGCAATAATCGGCATATGGCGCTGATGTTTATCGATTTGGATGGCTTTAAGCAAGTCAATGATACCTTAGGACATGATACTGGTGACCAACTACTCAAAATAGTTGCTCAGCGACTTACTAGTAGCTTAAGGGATAGCGATATTGTTTCACGGTTGGGTGGTGATGAGTTTACCGTGATTCTTCCCAATATTCCCCACCCCAAGTATGCAGCCAGAGTTGCAGACAAAATTTTGGTGGTGCTTTCTCAAGTTTTTGTAGTGGAGGAGCAACAGGCTTTTGTTACTGGTAGTATTGGTATTAGTATCTATCCGTTAGATGGTGAAACACAGGAGACTTTGATTAAGAGTGCTGATGCTGCAATGTATCGAGCTAAGCAACAAGGTCGCAATCAGCATATCTTTTCTCATTCTCTTTAACAGTAAATTTCTTCGATAGTAGTCATTAAAGCCAACAAATAAAAATTTCTTATCAAAATCAACCGATAAAAATTCTGTTCCCATTTTTTGGTTGAACATGTTTACTTGAGCAGGAGCAATTTATGGCAAAACTTTTTCGTCATGTTATGATTGCCGTCGCAGCTTGGGTACTGATAACTACTACTCTGTTGTTGACAAGTCACCAGGCTTATACAAGGGAAATAAATACTTCCACCACTCAAAATGTTAGTCTCCTTCAACAAATTAGCCAGCCTCCTCAGGAAGTAGATTCACTAGCTCAAATTATCTCTATTGAGGAAATACCAGATGTATCTCCCGATGATGATTACTACGAAGCTTTGAGAGATATAGTTGAGAAATACAAAATATATATACCATTTAGTGAGAGTAGGGAGTTTAGAGGAAATCAACCCTTAACTAGAGGTCAATTTGTCGAGCGGTTACATAATGGTCTTGATAGACTACTGGAGGTTTTAGCAGCAGGTGTTGGTGATCCGAGTCTTATGGTTGACAATTTAGAACAGATAACTGCTGCACTAGTAGAGAGCAATCTTTCTTTTGAAGAAGAATTAGCACAAATCAAAGTTCGTCTAGAAGAGTTAGAAGGCAGGGTTAAATAAGATGACACATTTATTGCAGAACATCTTAGCTATTTTAACTGTTTTAGTGTTGATAGTTGCAGTTTTCTTCCCAACAAGTAACCAAGCTTATACAGTTGAAAGAATTTTAGACAAAGTGAGTGTTGGGAGAGTTGAGGCAGTTAGTACTCTTGAACAAGCAAATCAATCTACTCAGGAAGTTGAGATTACCTCGGTTGAGCAAATATCAGATGTTTCTCCCGATGAACCCTACTTCAATGCCTTAAAAAAGTTCATTGAGCTATACCAAATGGACGTTACTTTGCCTGATGGTAGCTTTAAGGGCGATAAGTCCATAACTAGAGGTGATTTTATTATTTATTTACGTGATAGTCTTGAGGTAATTATAAATTTTATCGAACGCGCTAGTATTGCCAATGTTACCAGTGATGAGCTAGAAACAGCAGAAGCTGTAATAACTGATAAGAAAGCTGAGACTGCTGTTATCTCTCAAAAAATAGAAGAGATAAAAACTAGACTTGATAAGTTGGAGAGCAAGATTAATGCATCGGAACAGTCTCTCTTAGTTAAGGCAGTTGCAGCTTTGTCCTGGAAAAGGAATCAAGCTCCTTCAGCTTTAGCCAGAGTAAATACCACTACAGAAGATATCTCCAAAAAACAAGTTAGCCAATCTCCGCAAAAAATTAATTTACTAGCTCAGGTTAACCGTATTGAACAAATACCGGATATATCTACCGACGATTTTTATTACGACGCTTTGAGAGAGATAATTGAGGACTATGGCATTGATGTCACTTTGCCAGATAGCACTTTTAAAGGAAATCAAGCCATAACTAGAGGTGAAGTGATCATTTACTTGCATGATAGTATTGCTAAAGTAGAGGAGTTTATTGCACCTGAAGAGGCAGAAGCACGCAACCGTGAGCTGGAGCTTCGCTTTGATAAATTATCTTCACAGATAGCTGAGGGAAATGTTGATTTTGCTGACAAGTTGGCTCAGATAGAAGAAATAGAAGCTCAGCTAGATAAATTAGAGCGCCGGATTGAACAAGATGATAAGTCTTGACTAAGTAATGAGTAATAAGTAATAAGTAATAAGTAATGAGTAATAGCAAATAGCGTAAAAATACTATAGATGTTTACTTGAGCAGGAGCAGTTTATGGCAAAATTTTTTCGTAATCTGATGATTGCTGTTCCTGCTTTAGGAATGATAACCCCTGCCATGTTGTTGACAAGTAATCAGGCTTATACAAGTACCATAACTTCAGACAGACTGAATACTTCTGTGATTGAGGATGTTAGTCACCTGCAACCAAATAATCAGTCTCCTCAGCAAGTTGATTTACTGGCTCAGGTTAATTCTATCGAGGAAATACCAGATGTATCTCCCGACGATTATTACTACAATGATTTAAGAGAGATAGTTGAAAGCCTTAAACTGGATATTATTTTGCCAGATGGCACTTTTAGAGGGAATGAATTTGCAACAAGAGGTCAATTTGTCCAGTGGTTAAGTGATAGCCTTGAGCTAGTGGAGGAGTTGATTTTATTCAGCGAAGGTGATCCCAGTTTTATGGTTGACGACTTGGAACAAATAGCTAATGTAATAGTAGAGGAAAATCTTGCTTTTGAACTAGCTTTTGCAGAAGAATTAGCACAAATTAAAGTTCGCCTAGAAGCATTAGAGGGTAGAGTTAACACGAAAACAGTTAAATTAATCAATACCCTTGAAAAAGTCAATCAAACTACTAAAATTACTTCGGTTGAGCAAATATCAGATGTTTCTTCTACTGATCCTTACTTCAAGGCTTTAAAAACCCTAATTAACCATTACCAAATGAATGTAACTTTGCCTGATGGTAGTTTTAGAGGTAATCAGCCTATAACTAGAGGTGATTTGGTCATTTATTTACGTGATACTCTTGATTTAATTGATGTTCTTATTACTCCACGTAGAATTGCAAGTGTTAGCTTTGATGAAGTAGAAACAGTAGAAAAATTAATAACTTCTATAAATGATGATAATAAGGTTCTTTTACAAAGAATAGAACAGATAAAGACTAAGCTTGATGATTTAGAAGGCAAAATCACACAATCAGATTATTCTCTCCTTGTTAAGGAAGGCAGAAGGCAGAACCCACCCCTAACCCCTCTAAGGAGGGGAACAGGAGGCAGTCCCGATGAAAGTAGATTCTTCCCTGTTCCCTATTCCCTATTACCTATTACCTACTTACAAGTCAGGAAGGAAGAAAACTTGTACAATTCTATCAGAGACATACCAGATGTATCTTCAGATGAACCCTACTATGATGCTTTGAGAAAAATAGTTGAAGAGTATCGACTGGATCTAACTTTACCAGATGGCACTTTTAAGGGAAATCAACCCATAACTAGAGGTGAAGTGATCATTTACTTGAATGATACTATTGCTATATTAAATGACATAGCTACCTTCTATGAAAACCCTGAACTGGAGCTTCGCCTTGATAAATTATTGTCACAGGCAGCTGATGCATATTTTGATTTTATTGCCAGGTTGACAAAGATAAAACAGATAGAGGCTCAGTTAAATGAACTGGAAAGCCAGATTGAACGTAATGAATTTAGAATTTAGAATTTAGAATTTAGAAAAAAATGGCTCTCCTAGGCATGGCAAGAAAGTTTATTCACAATTTGGTTGTTGTCATTGCGTTAATATTGGTAATTGTTATGTGGTTGACGACGGATAACCAAGCTCAAATATCTGAGCTTAATTACCTAGAAGGGGTGTCAGATGTATCTGTGAGTGATCCTTACTACGATGCTCTCAAAACCTTGGTTGAGTACTATGGTGTAGAGGTAATTTTTCCTGATAGTACTTTTAGAGGAAATCAGACTCTAACCAGAGGTAAATTTGTCACTTATTTGCATGATAGTCTTAGTGTAATAAGAGGATTACTAATGAATCCCCTAGGAATTTCCCGTAGTGATCCAAGTCTGCTGGTTGATAACCTAGAACAAATAACTACCGCACTGACACAGGTGAATCTTTCCTGGGAGGAAGAATTGGTGCAAATACAAGCTCGCCTGGATAAGTTGGAAGAAAGGGTTGGGGTACTTTCTGATTAAAAAATATCCCACTTTATGCTCAGGTAGGGGAGCTGGGGGAGCTGGGGAAGCTGGGGGAGACAAGGGAGATAAGAAAACATTCCCAATTCCCCATTCCCAAACAACAAACAACAAATGACAAATAACAAACAACAATACTTTGTCGCCACTACTCTTCTGTTATCCCTGAGTTTGCCTGTAATATTTGCTGACAATTCTCTGCTGATTGCTCCAGTTTTAGCACAAACGCCTACTAGTCGAGAAAGAAAAGCTCAAGCTATTGAGTTAGTTAAACAAGGTAACCAGTACTATCGCAATAATCAGTATCAACAAGCTCTGCAAACCTACCAACAAGTTTTGGCAATTTACCGAGAGATTGGTGACTCCACAGGTGAAGCAGTCGCTCTTCACTTCATTGGCGCAGTCTATAATCAATTGGATGACTACTCTGAGGCACTCAAGTTTTATCGTCAAAGTCTAGCTATTTACCGAGCTATCCCCTACAACCAAGGTGAAGCTCGTATTTTAAATAGTATTGGTGGAGTTTACCAGCAACAGGGTCAATATAACCAAGCTCTAGAATACTATCAGCAATCTCTCACCCTGCGTAGAAATATTAAAGATCGAGTAGGAGAAGGAGAAACCTTAACTAATCTAGGCGCACTTTACTACAATCAGGGGCAATATGCCCAAAGCCTGGAACTTTATCAACAAGCCTTGGCAATTTTTGAGGAACTAAATAACCAGCAAGGAGTAGGAGCAATCCTCAACAATCTGGGGTTAGTTCATTATCAACTGGGTGAATATAAGCAAGCATTGGCATTCTATCAGCAAAGCCTGGTAATTCGACAAGCCATTAGCGATCGCTCAGGGGTTGGTGCAACTCTCCATAACATTGGCTTGACTTACGATCGCTTGGAGGATGCTGACCAAGCTTTGCTATTCTACCAGCAAGCCTTAGTAGTACGCACTCGTATTGGTGATCAAGCAGGAGAAGCCAAAACTCTTAATAATCTGGGGTTGGTTTACAATCAATTAGGAAAGCAATCCCTAGCCAAATCTTCTCTAGAACAAGCTTTAGCTATTAGCCAAGCAATTGGCGATCGCTCAGGGATTGGCAGTACCCTAGATAGTCTGGGTACTGTGTATCAAAGTTTGGGAGAATATGCTCAGGCACTGAAATTTTATCACCAAGGCTTAGCAATTAAACAGGAAGTAGGCGATCGTACAGGAGAAAGGCTGATTCTGAGTAATATTGCTGGGGTACTAGAACAACAGCATCAACCAGAGTTAGCGATTATCTTCTACAAGCAATCGGTTAACGTTACCGAAGCCATTCGCCAAGACTTACAGGTGCTATCCCAAGAGCGACAGCAATCCTATACAGAAACTATTGCCGACACCTATCGCCATCTAGCTGACTTACTCTTAAAACAAGACCGAGTACTGGAAGCACAGCAAGTCCTAGATTTACTCAAAGTCCAAGAACTAGAAGACTACTTACGTAATGTTAGAGGTAACGAACAGACAGCTCAAGGTATTGCCAGTTTACCTCCTGAAGAGCAAATTATTGCTAAGTACAGCGCCATACAAATTCAAGCCGTTCAAATTGGTACAGAAATTAGCCAACTGGCAAAAATCCCTGAATCTGAACGTACTTCCAGTCAACAACAACACCTACTTGAATTGAGACAGAGGGAGCAAGAAATTGTTACAGAGTTTAACGACTTCCTCGACTCTCCAGAAATCATCACTTTAGTCGAACAGTTAAGTCAGACAGCAAGGCGGCAAAACTTGGATTTGGCGGATCTCAACAGCCTGCGGGATAATTTACCTGCCAATACAGCCCTATTCTATCCCCTGATTTTAGACGATCGCTTAGAACTAATCCTCACTACTCCTAATGCGCCTCCCACCCATCATCCAGTTCCCATCCAGCGGGAGGAACTCAACAGGCTCATTGTACAATTACGCAGAGCCCTAACTAACTCTGAGGCTGATGCAAAAGTGTCTGCACAGCAACTGTATGAGTTGTTGATTCAACCTTTAGCAACGGTTCTCAAGGAAGCTCAAGTGGAAACCCTAATCTATGCACCGGATGGACAACTGCGTTACCTGCCTTTAGCAGCTTTACACGATGGTCAACAATGGCTTATAGAACGCTACCGCATCAATAATATTACAGCCAAAAGCCTAACAGATTTTGCCACCCCACCCCCAACCCAACTCCGTATCTTAGCTGCTGCTTTTACCCAAGGTCATCATGCGGTACAAGTAGGCAATCAGCAGTTTGAGTTTACTGGACTCCCTTTTGCTGGAGAGGAAGTGGAAACTTTAGCGGCAACAGTACCAGGAACCATTAAACTACTTGACGGTGAGTTTAGTCCAGGGGCTACAGTACCCCGGATGAACGATTACTCCGTTGTACATCTGGCTACCCATGCCGCTTTCGTACCAGGACAACCAGAGGATTCCTTTATCCTCTTTGGTGATGGCAGTTTCGTCACCCTGCGGGATATCAGAAATTGGTCCCTCAATAACGTTGATTTAGTAGTTTTGAGTGGTTGCGAAACAGGCTTAGGGGGAAAACTAGGCAATGGAGAAGAAATTCTCGGTCTAGGCTACCAAATTCAACGAGCAGGAGCCAAAGGTGCGATCGCTTCTTTGTGGTTAGTCAATGATCAAGGAACTCAAGTACTGATGAATACTTTCTATCGTCTCCTGCAACAAGGGAATATTACCAAAGCTGAAGCGCTGCGACAAGCCCAAGTTGCCATGATAGCTAAGTCTCAAACAGCAGTTGGGGAACAGCGAGGTACCATCCACTTAGAGCGGAGTGGAGAGGAATCATCCTCAGCAGTTAAACAGAACCTTAGTCATCCCTACTACTGGGCCCCATTTATTCTCATTGGCAATGGTTTTTGAGGAATGTTATTAATTCGTCAACGCCAAGAAGCTGATGATTGAATTTGGTGCAAATGGGTTGTGTTCACTTACTACAAGATATTTGGACTTCAGATAATCTGCCCTGCTTTTACAGAAAGAATTTGTGAGGACTTTAACCATTGGGAATCGAAAGCCCCCAAATGGGTAGTGGTAATCAATGTTTGGAATCGCTCTTGAATAGCCTCAAGTAACTGATTTTGCCGATTAAGATCTAATTCTGCCAACACATCATCTAGCAACAGCAATGGTGGCTCCCCTACCACTTCTTCAATTAATTTTAACTCAGCCAGTTTCAGAGCCAATACTAATGTCCGCTGTTGTCCCTGAGAACCATAGGCTCTAGCAGGGGTTTGATTGATGGTAAACTCTACTTCATCTCGATGAGGACCAACAAGAGTTGTACCCTGATGCTGTTCGGGAAAGCGACGTTGCTGGATTTTGCTAAGAAATGCCTTTTGTACTCCTTCTGGATCATCTTGCTCAAGGCTGACGTTGGGAGCATAGTTAATCTCCAATACTTCCGTAGCCGCACTAATACTCGCGTGCCATGCCCTAGCAATTGGGGCTAATCGTTGCAGCATTCTGGCTCGACGCCTGGTAACTCGTGAGCCAGCGGTTGCTAGTTGGGCATCCCATAAAGCTAGTTGGTCAATCTGTTCTTGTGATGATAACTCATTTGTCCCTTCTATTTCCTGCTTGCGGATTTTTTTGAGGAGGGCATTACGTTGTCGCAGTATCTGGTTATATTGCTGCAAAATATAGGCATAAATTGGTTCTAGTTGAGTGAGAATGGAATCAAGCCAGTGGCGACGCCTCTCCGGAGCACCTCGCACTAGTTCCAAATCTAGACTGGAAAATTGTACTGCATTGAGAATACCCAAAAAATCCAGCTGACGACGCAAAGATTCCTGATTCAAGGCAACAGTACGCCTTCCCTGAGTGCGTAAGGTTACAGATAATTCCACTGAACCATAGGCTCTCTCCAAATTAGCCCGAATTTGACCAACAGCAGCTTCTTCCCATACTAATTCGCGATCGCGTACTGAGCGATGACTCTTGAGAGTCGCCAACAACTCCACCGCCTCCAGCAGATTCGATTTTCCCTGAGCATTGTCACCCACCAAAATCGTCTTAGGAGCATTAAAATTTACTAAGCAATCCTGGTAGTTGCGAAACTGTCGGAGTTGTAGAGTTTTTAGGTACATTGGTTATTGGTCATTGGTCATTGGTCATTTGTTATTGGTTATTGGGACTTTAGCAAAATTCAAGCCCCGATAGTGTTTAAACTTCTTAATTATTCAGAACTACAAAAATCATTAAGATAGTTATACATTTCACGGAACAAGAGACATTTTCTTTGAACCTCATTGGGATTAATTTCTCTCAATAACAAAGGGGTATGTAGCCCTTTAGAAAAGCGTGGCTGATTGCGGTCAGCTTCATCTTGCACACTTGACTCAATTAGTGCATCTGAGAGTTTTTCTTGACAACAATCTCTTTGTTGATCATACTCGCTAAATGATTCTGGGTTATCAAAAGGAATATGCTTTTGTGTACTCAGCCACCAACGCATACGCTGATGTCTGCCTCGAAAATCTGAATTTTTAGCTAGGGAATTATCCCAATCAGCAATAATCCAAGCTTCAAGTTCAGGCGCAGCAAAACCAACAAATTGATCAATTTCAGCACATCCAGGTATTTTTAATAGTTCTTGCAATATTTTTTCTCTTTGTATGACAGGATCTCGACAATCCAAATCATCAAATACTAAAATGAGGTCGCATCTATTTGGTTCGTTTCTTAAGGCAATTGGTAATTCTTTCTTGATTTGTTCAATTAAGCTTTTACCTGTTTTTCCATAACTAGCTGCTTTATTAGGTTTTGGACCAGGTTTTTTACCGACTGGTGTTTTTCGTTCAAATCTACACCCAGGAAAAATTTTTTCTAGAAAAGGAATTAATCCTCTTACTTCAGCTTCACCACCTCCAGCAAAAACCCATACTACCACGGCCATCCTCCAATACTAGGATCGCCAACACGGTAAAGGTCACCTAATTGCCATCCCTCTTCAAGTTTTTCCTCGAGCATTGGTTTGGAAAGAGGTTTAATGGAAAAGTGCGTTCTATTTTCTGAAGCAAAACAAAGAACATTTTCTAAACAATCTGTAAAATGATCCAAAAGATCAGGGCTATGGGTGGTAACAATGACTTGAGTTTTTTTGGCAGCTTGTTTGATCCATTCAGCTAAAATTGGCATCCATGATACGTGTAATCCTAATTCTGGTTCATCAATAACTAGTAATGAAGGCAGAACTGGAGAATGCAAGAGAGTAGCCCAACACAACATCCTGACCGTTCCATCGGACATGTCTGTTAAAAAGAAAGGTTCCGGTATTCCTTCAAAGTACCATTCTACAGTAAGAGATAAACGACCAGAACGTATCGGTCTCAGGCGGCGAGTTTTAGGGAGGATCAACTTCATGGCTTCGTTAATACTATCCTCAAAGTCGATATTTCGTTGGCTTAAATTATCCAAGACTAGTGGTAAATTATCTCCCGATGAAGACAAATAAATATCGCTTCTACCTATTTGTGGTTCTGCAGTTCTAATTTTATTTAAGTCCATATTATTGGCATTGTAAAACTGCCACTTTCTAATAAATTCTACTAATTCTCTTCTAATTTTATAAACAGGCGCATTTTCTGGAGGATATGGACTATCTTCAAGCAGTCTAGGAAGGAATACCAGACCCAAAATATTGGCTGGAATATTGTTTAAAGGTTCAAAATGGCTTGATAATTGATTGGGAGTATCATAAAGTGATATGGCTCCTGTGCCTGCTTGCCTGTTATGAAATTTATAATAATAAAAAGGTGGAGATACTTCTAACTCATGTAAATCTTCTCCACTATATAAATATTCTTCAGCTATACCAACTCTTGTTTGTTTGTCAACATAAAGTTTTAAATCCAATATGCCACTATCTTTTTTTTGGTCGCCAGTCTGGTAAATTTGTGAAAATCCATAAGAGATTCCTAATTTAGCAGGACTTTCAACATTACTGTCTAAAATTCTGTTTCCTCCAAGTTTGGTCACTGCATCCTCAAAACTACTGACACCTCGACTTTCATCGGGAAGGCTGGTTAGGCAATCTTTTAAAAATTTCAAGCAACTGATCAAGTTACTTTTTCCAGAACCATTAGCACCTATAAATATATTCAGATTCTTGATAACAACTTGCTTATCTAAACGAAGATTCTTGTAATTGTTAGTTTTGAGAAACTGAAGAATTGGTTGACTCATAAGATGAAGTAGCTTAGATACTATTTGGGGATAAGGCAGATGGCAGAAGGCAGATGACAGAAGGAAAAGAATGCTTGATCGAAACCGGCTATTTGAAAGGCGGATTTGATATAACTAGTCAACAAACAACACATAACTAGTACAGTGCGCTAGAAATAACCCACAAATTAACACAATAAACAAAAAAGCAATACCATAAACCTTACACCCTTCTGCCTCCTGCCTCCTGCCTCCTGCCTTCTCTTACTAACGATTTTTGTACCAGCGAACAAACAACTTCTCCAACTCAACCCAAACAAATAAAGAGGTACTAAAGCCGAGACAGATGGCAAGTTCTTGTAGGGTTAGGGGTTCAGTACCAAAGAAATCTTGCAAAAATGGTACGTAGACTAACATTAGCTGTAAGGTAGTGGTAACTGTCACAGACAGTAACAAATAAGGATTAGATAAGGGGTCTAACTCCAAAGTTAGGCGGGTATTGGAGCGTACTGCTAAAGCATGACCCATTTGAGCAATGCAAAGGGTGGTGAATACCATTGTCTTCCAATGTTCTGGAAAATATTGATAAGCTAGGGTCATCAAAGCAATGGTAACCACTGCAAAAACAATACCGATGCGAATCATATAGGAACCCATTCCCCTAGCAAAGATACTCTCGCGGGGGTTAAAGGGAGGGCGCTGCATCACGTCTGGTTCCGCTGGTTCTACGGCTAGAGCCAGAGCTGGTAAACCATCGGTGATTAGGTTCATCCAGAGAATTTGTAAGGGAATCAGGGGCACATCCCCTAGTCCGATAAGGGGTGCAGCGGCAATAGTCAACAGTTCACCAATATTGCTACCCAGGATGTATCTAATAAAACGGCGAATGTTATCGTAAACAGTTCGTCCTTCTTCTGTGGCAGCCACAATTGTGGCAAAGTTATCATCTAGTAGCACCATATCGCTGGCTTCTTTACTGACATCAGTGCCAGTAATACCCATAGCAATACCAATTTCCGCTTGTTTGAGAGCTGGAGCATCGTTAACCCCATCTCCCGTCATGGCAACAAACTTATGGCGACTTTGAAGTGCCTGCACAATCCGCAGTTTGTGTTCTGGGGAAACGCGAGCGTAAATACTAACTTCGTCTACTTGTTGCTCTAATTCTTCTTGAGAAAGGATTTGTAAATCCCTACCAGTAAGGAAATGATCGCCTTGATCAGCAATGCCCAAACCATGAGCGATCGCTCTAGCTGTAAGCTGGTGATCTCCAGTAATCATCACTGGTCTAATTCCTGCTTCCTTACATTCTCTCACAGCTTCGAGTACTTCTGGTCGGGGGGCATCCCACATTCCTACCAATCCCAACCAGACTAATCCTTGTTCTGTTGCTTCAGAGTCTTCCTCTTCTGGCAAAACATCTAGGTGCTTGTAGGCAAAACCCAGCACTCGCAAGCCAGCTCCCGCCATTTGGTTGTTGCGCTCTAGAATTTCCTGCCTTTGAGCATCTGTTAGCAACTCAGTCTGATTGTCAGCTACAAATAAACTAGAGCACTCCAACACTAACTCTGGAGAACCTTTGGTAAACATGATATAAGGTGTTAGTTGTCCGTTGTTTATGGTCTGTTGTTGAACTACAGACCACTGGTTACTAACTGCTGATAGCTGACAAATCACACTCATGCGCTTGCGCTCAGAGGAGAAGGGAAACTCACCAACACGAGGTAGTTGCTGGCTAACAGGTTCTTTATCCACACCTCCCTTCCCCGCAAGGGTAATCAGTGCCCCTTCCGTCGGATCCCCTAAAATCTTCCATTCCCCTTGTTCATGCTGTAAACTCGCATTATTACATAGAGCACAAGCAAGAAGTAGGGGTTCTAGTTCTGGATATTGCTCTACGGTTGCTTGGCTTCTGGAGTAAGAATAAGACTCTTCTGAAGGCGACAAATGGTATTCACCAACAGGATTAGTGAAGTTATGGTTGTCTGTAGAAAAATTCTCCTCCAGATTTGCTTCTGCTGCTCCTAATCTTTCAGCAAAGGGTAAACTAGGTTCAGTTGTGCTCATAGAGCTGTTAACTGTGGGTGTTTCCTCAACTCCCTCTTGCCATGGTTCTCCACTAAGTAACAAAAATTCACCAGCTGGAGCATAACCCTCACCACTAATCTGGAACAGCTTACTAATAGTATTCACCCATTCCACTACCATCTTGTTTTGCGTCAAAGTACCAGTTTTATCTGAGCAGATGGTAGTTACACTCCCTAGGGTTTCCACAGCAGGGAGTTTGCGAATCAAGGCGTGGCGACGTACCATGCGCCTAGTGCCCAGAGCCAAGGTGACTGTAACTACTGCTGGTAAGCCCTCTGGCACCACAGCTACTGCCATACTTAGGGACACTTCTACTAAGTGTTGAAAAATACCCCAATCGAATCTACCAGAATTGAGCCAGCTGTTGAGCATACCACCAACAATCACCAGCACCACTAGAGTTAGGGAACCGCTTACCAAGGCATTGCCCAACTGAGACATCCGCTGTTGCAAAGGAGTAGGTTCACTTTCCACCTCTTGCAGCATCTCGGCAATCTTCCCCAGTTCCGTCTTCATACCCGTATTACTAACCAGGAATGTGCCTCTGCCGTGGACTACTTCCGTACCCTGAAATACCAAATTGATGCGATCGCCTAATGGAGTATCTTCCCCAAGCTGCACTCTAGCATCTTTATTAACGGGGTTGGCTTCTCCCGTCATTGCCGATTCCCGTACCTGCAAATGATAATCCTCTATTAACCGTCCATCTGCTGCTACTTGTCCTCCCGCTTCCAGCAACACAATATCCCCTGGCACCAACTGCTTGCTGTCTACCTCCACGGTTCTCCCATCCCTTCTTACTTGCATCTTAGGGGAGGCAAGGCGTTTGAGAGCTGCCAGGGCTTTTTCCGCACGGCTTTCCTGGACAAACCCTAGAACAGCATTAAGGATCACAATAGACAAAATCGCGATCGTATCTTTAAAGGGAAATCCACTCTTAGCTAACCCATCCTGCTGCAAATTGATTAGATCTAAAATCCCAGAGATAATTGCTACAGCAATCAGCATCAGTAACATAATGTCACCAAACTGCTCAAGGAAAATTGCCAAAGAGCTGCGGGTTTGGGTTTCCTCTAGTTCGTTCAAACCATAATCTTGCAACCGCTGTGCTACCTGTTGGGAGGTTAAACCAGTTTCAGCATCGGTGCCTAATTCAGTAAGGGATTGTTCTACTGACAAAGTATGCCAGAGACTATCTGTGTCTGGCAGGGAAGGGGAAGGACTAGATAAAGTCACGGGGAATCTTGGCTGGAATAGGATACCCCATCGATCTTGACATATTGAGGCAACTAGCTGCTTCACCTTTAGGTAACGAAGACTTTCAAGAAACAAGGCAGAAGGCAGAGGGCAGAGGGCAGAAGGGAAGAGGATTTGGCTTGTTTCCTCCATTCATAGTGGGTGCCGCCGCGCCCGTCGGGCGCTTTCAAGAAACACTCCAAAGAAAGTCAGGGTGTGGAGTGTAGGGTGTGGGGTGTGGGGTGTGGGGTATCGATTGTGGAACTGGCATCTTGCCAGTTGCTCTGAACAGACAAGGCAAAAGGCAAAAAGCAAAAAGGAAGAAAGTTTGGCTTATTTTTATAACAATTAAAGCTGATATTGACAATTATAATAGCAAAAATATATATTATTGTAATTATGAAAACCTTGCAGCAGTTAGCTCAGAGTAACACCAGATGGTCACTCAATGAATTTGTCCGAGTGCTCAATAGTTTGTTACCTCAATTCTTGCCAGTACAGAAAGCTCACACTAGAGTTCGAGAGGATGTCACTCCTCGCTTGGTAAGGTATTACACCACCCAGGGAATGATCGATGAACCACTTAAGGAGGGACGTGAAGCTCGTTACACCTATCGCCATCTATTGCAATTGCTAGTAGTGCGTCGTCTATTAGCAGAAGGTTATGGAGCTAGTGCTATTGATAATTTAGCAACCTCCAAAAACAACACTGATTTAGAGGCTCTGCTGCAAGGGGGAGTTCAACTAGCTCTGACTACTGCTAACCCAGCTTTAGGATTTCTACAGCAAATCAAAAAACGCCAATCTCTCCCAACTGCTCCAGCAAAATCAACTGCTCCAGCAAAATCAACCCACGCCAACACTGTCGCTTATCCCCAAGCAGCGACTAGTAATTGGACGCGAATGGAGATTTTGCCTGGTCTGGAAATCCACATCAGAGAGGATTTTAACTATCCCCATAGTCCTCAAGAGCAGCAAAACTTACTGCAATATATGGCTCAACAACTGCTTGCTTTCTCTACCAATCGGAGGTCAAAAAAATGAAAGTCCCAGAGATGGAATTTATCGCCCTGCGTGATGCTGTCAGTTCAGATACCACCACTATCCTAGATGTACTGGTGAAAATTATTCCACCTGAACCAGAAGCAGATATCCAACGACCAACCCTAAATCTTGGCTTGGTAATTGATCGCTCTGGTTCAATGCAGGGAAAAAAAATTTTGTATGCTCGTCAAGCAGCTTGCTACGCTATAGAACAACTGTTACCAACTGACCGTGTGAGTGTGACGATTTATGATGACCAAGTGGAAACTTTAGTTCCTAGTACCCTGGCAAAAGATAAAACCCAAATTACCCGTCAGATTGAACGCATTCACCCTAGGAATACAACAGCACTCCATGCAGGTTGGGTAGAAGGAGGGGTACAAGTCAGCCAATATCTTGATTCAGAACAGTTAAATCGGGTCATTTTGCTTTCTGATGGACTAGCAAATCAAGGCGAAACAAATCCCGATGTCATTGCTTCTGATGTCAAAGGTTTAGCGCAGCGGGGTGTCAGTAGCACAACAATGGGAGTTGGTGATGATTATAACGAAGACCTACTCGAAGCAATGTCAGAAAGTGGGGATGGGAACTACTACTATATTGAGTCTTCAGAACAACTTCCAGAAATTTTTCAGATGGAACTGCAAGGCTTAATGGCTACCTTGGGGCGCAATGTCACTCTCGGAATTGAGCCTCAAGGAGATGTGGTATTAGTGGATGTCTTCAATGATTTAGAACTTACTCCTCAGGGTCACTTCAAGCTACCCAACTTAGTGATGGGTAATCCTTTTGTGGTAGTGGTACGGCTGAAAGTGTCACCAATGGTAGGGGAGCAACAGGCAAATTTGTGTGACTTCCATTTAGCTTGGGAAGGTAACGAACAGCAGGAACACCCTCAATTGCGGTCAATGTTCCAACTACCAGTAGTAGCTAGTACCGAGTTAGAGGAATATCCTTTTAACCCAGAGGTACAGCGACAGGTTGCTCTAATGATGTCAGCACGAGCTAAGCAGGAAGCCGTACAACAGGTAGATAGGGGCGAGTATGAGGTAGCTAGCCAAATAATCAATGACACCAGACACCAACTGCTACGGGCTCCTAGGTCCCCGCTAATCGAACAAGAGGCACAATCTCTAGTAGACTTAGATGCTGACCTCAAAGCGCGGCGACTGCAAAAGTATCGCAAGCGTTCTCATTACGAGTCTCACCAATATCAAAGAAGTATGAGACAGTCCTCTCTTGGAGACTACTATACAAAGCGCAGTGCTCGCCAATCTTTTCGTCAGAACTACCCTAATCAGTATCAAAAAAGAGCTCTAGGAAATCGCATCGAAGTTATCCAAGGTGATATCACTCGACAACAAGTGGATGGGATAGTTAATTCTACAGATGAATACTTTTCCAGTGATGTTGGTGTTGCTCGTGCCATTAACCGTGCTGCTGGACCAAAGCTGCAAGAAGCTTATCGCCAATTAAACAGATGTAGGATAGGTGAAGCCAAGCTTACAAATGGTTACAATCTTCCATCAAAGTGGGTTATCCACACAGTTGGTCCTATTTGGCAAGGAGGTAGTCAAGGAGAGGAACAGATGTTGGCTCAATGTTATCGTAACTGCTTGACTTTGGCAGAGCAACAATTAATATCTACCATTGCTTTTCCGAGCATCAGTACAGGAGCACGAAGTTTCCCAATTGACAAAGCTGCAAAAATTGCTGTCCGCGAAGTGGTGCATTTTCTAGCAAGCGGTTCCTCGATTAAGAAAGTAATCTTCGTTTGCTTTGAGAACACAGATTACTACTACTATCAGAATGCTTTGCACTAGAGAGCAACTACAGTAATCCTTGCTCGTAGAGACGTAGCATGCTAGGTCTCTACAAAAATTTCCGAGCAATGCAGAGGGCAGAGGGCAGAGGGCAGAAGGTTAGAGCTGATTCCTAAAGAGAAAATAAAGGAAAACTGGACAGCGAGTAAAGAGGAAGTAATCTTAGAAACCATTTATAAAGTGAATCTTAAGAGGCTAGACGACGAAGCATCAATCTCACCATAGAAGCATAAATCATTGCTTCACTGACCTCTGGGAGATGTTCATAATCTAAACTTAAACGTCGAGAACTTACTAACCAACTGAATGTTCTCTCCACAACCCAGCGTCGAGGTAAAACTTCAAATCCTGTATCACTACGTTTGATTACTTCTACTCTTGCTCCACATAACTGCCCAACCACACGGGCAAAATTCTCACCACTATAACCAGCATCAACCCAGATTAACTCCAGTTCCGACTATTCTCTCCTATCAACCAGGCATAGACGATTGTTAGAAATGACAAACTCTTTCGGTATTGGTAGTCCATGCAGACTGCGTGCCACACTGCTAGTGTAGGCACCCAATGCATTCAGGATTATGCGATCACCAACCTCTATTCTTGCCATCTTTTCCTTAAGACAAAAATAATCTGTCTCATAACAGGTACAACCTGCCAGATCATGCACCAACATCGGTCCTTCTTGGAAAGGGATCTGAGCAACTCTTGGACGCGGTGCCCAGAACATCAAGTTCCAAGCAGAGGTATCCAAAACAACCATGCGATGCCCAGAGGGATGATCGTCTGCTGCTTTGACCTCCGCAACCAGGTAGCCTGCCATCATAGTCAATAGCATTCCTGGCTCAATCACAAGCCGCACTGGTTGTTGGCGCTGGTTGTTGATACGAGTAATGGTTTTATTTACTAGATCCCAAACCCGTTGTGCTTCAGGTTTTTTCAGATGGAACAGGTAAGCCCAACCGCCGCCGAGATTGAGCACTTCAACCTTAGGAAAGATTTCCAAGCAAGATACTAGCAAATCCAGTGTCTGATGTAGATCTGCTTCTGAAAAAGTTTCACCTTCATGAACATGAAGATGGACTACCTCAAGCTCATGGGTTTGTATTAGGCTGTGTAGACTGGAATCTGTTAGATCAACTCCAAATCTACTCCATCTGGTGGCTGGATTCTGAGCCTTGGCATCTTCGTGAAAAGGAAGGCGAAGTCGAAGTCCAACTCTTTTTTCTGGGTTAACGCTTTCACACCAGAGACGCAACTGAGACAGACTGCACAAATCTGGAATCACACCCTCAGTTGCCAAGCGCTTAAAGTCGGCAACTGAGTAGCCTGGTGCTGTAGAGTAGATTGGGTATAGCCCTGCTGCGATGGCAACATCTAGCTCTTGCATGGTGGTAATGTCTGCTCCTAGCCCAAGTTTAGCTATATGACGCAACACAGATTGGCAGCGGTTTGCTTTAACAGCCAGACAAAGATCAATATTCGGAATTTGTCTGAGGTCATTTCGTAAAGCCGTTACAGTGTCAGTGATCGCATCTAAGTCGTACACAAGTGCTGGGGTGGGGATATCACTGGCAATCTTGAACAATTTCTCCGGAATAGTTGGAAGAATTTTCATCCAATTTCTAAATTCAGTTACATCATCTCGCCACCCATCTTTTATTTTTTGGTTGTTATTGTCTTTTGAGAGCATGCTACTGCCAAATCTTAATTGTTATGAATAAGTTGTTCTAGTTGCGTCGCACTCAAACTTGCTTTTACATTACTTTTTGGTAAATCATATATAAATCGTCGGCAGTCACTTCTTTAAACTTAAAACCTGCCGCCTTCATCGTATCTTCTAGAAGTTGACCGTACATCATTAAGAACTTATGGCGATCGCTAGCAACTATTTCACCTTCTTTTTGGAAACTATAGTCTGTTTCCCAAAAGTACATTTCTTGATTGTCTAGGAAAGAAAGATGCTTTTGCTGAGCGTAAACAATGCCGTTGCCAATCTCTTGCTCGCCATCTGCATCAATTTCTTCTGCTTGAATGTTAAGTATAAACAAGCCTCCGTCAACTAAATGGCTGGCTATATTGTTTAACATTTGCACGGTGTTCTCAAAATTGGGCAGAAAACTGTATAAATGGTAATCGTTACCAACCCGACATACACCTGCTGGCCCCCCATGGGAATAGATCCCATCGAAAGATTCTTGCAGATCCATTGATAGGACATTACCTTCTACTATCTTTGCCCGATTACCCAAACGAACTTTACCACGCTCTAACATAGCAGGAGTAAAATCTATTCCAATTATCTCATAGCTCGGATCTAATTCAAGCAGTTTTTCTACAAGCAATCCGGTTCCTACCCCTATTTCAAGAAGTTTTTTCCAACTTCTGAGGATAGAGTGCAGGGACTGAGCTTCTTTGGAGTAGTTGTAATACCCACTCTTCATGGTGAGGTCATAATACTCGGCAATGTCATCGTATTTATTTATATTCATAGTCTAGTTGACTGACAAAAGAGGAAGTAGAAAGAATAGAAAACTTATTGATATAGTTGACTTTAAGACGAATCAAGACCCCTCTCCTGCTATTTCATCCCGAAAGCAGCATAGATAAAATTTGCGTAAACATTCAGCATAATATTTAATGATGGCACTGTCAAACTTTGGAACTTATACCAATTACAGAAAGTGGCTAGAGAGAAAGAGCATCAAGAATATATTGCCAACCAGTCAAAGAACAGATAATGTCTTCGGATAATTTATTGATGATTTCGGCAACTTTATACTTCACGTCTAATGTGCTCATCTTGGACGTTTTACCCATGTACGAAGTAATCTCAACACAATTTATAATTGGTTCAACTTGTGGGAATCATTGAGTTTTGTAGGGCTATATAATCAATCAGGTCGTGGTCGCAAGAAAACTTTTGATTCAGCCCAAGAACTAAAACAATTAAAGAAGAAAGAAGAAAGAGGAGAAATAGAAATAAGATATGTAGATGAAAGACTGGAGTCTGACTGGAGTTTAGACTATGAAAAAATAGCCCAGTCTTATTTTTGGGCTGGGAGCTTAGTAATACGATCACAGTCTTCAGATCCCCAAGTTAGTCTAAACTCCAGTTATAAGAGAAGCTGACTTGTTTCTCATTTTCTTTTTCGACGTGGTATTTTACACTATTGCCTATTGCAAGAGTGCCTATTGCCTGCGTCCTAAGACGCTTGTTACTTCAAAAACCAAACCAATTGACTGTTGTAACAAACTCCAATTAATCAGCCCACTCTATAGACCAATCACTATAGTTTTGATTAGTTGTTAATTGCTTCTCTTGCAAAATTGGTGGACGATTTTTTGCCTGAGTAATCCAATTTTCGACTTGTCCAAGAGAAGGAAGTGTTTTCACTATTTGCTTTTGTTCGTTAACCTTTACTAATTTGATGTATAGAGATTCAGCTACACTAGTTCTTAATTTTTCAACTGTGTCTATTGCAGCTGCTTCTAATAGTTTGGAATATTCTTGAGCGACTCCTTTGATTTGGATCAAATCTGCTAGATTAAGCCATTTAAGCATTGTTGCTCTATCTACACCAATAGCTTGCATTAGCTCTTCTCTTCCTTGGGAAGATGAACCCTTCTCTAATAGTTTTTCAATAGTAGTAATACCTAATTTCTCCAGCTTAGTAGTATAGTCTGGTTTAATTCCCTCAATTTTCTCAATCTTGTGTTGCATAATATTATACTAAATTTCTCAGCTTACTGATTATCCACTCGGCTTTCAATTTCTTTTTGGATTGACTCAGGAACCCGATTGAGAAAGTCATAGCCTGTCTTAGTTTCGAGTTGGTCAACGGAGACTCGGTACTTTTCCCAAGAGGAGCTAGTATTCTTTCTATTGGGTACGTCTACAGCAATAACTCGTGTATCTTTAGATACCCCTCTAACCCCTTGTCCAGGTTGATCTAAAACCACAATTACTTTCCAGGTATAGGTGGGGGGAATCACCTGCTTATTTTTGCCAATTTCATCTCGTTTACCGTAGACTCCAGCAATGATATAAAGCTCCTTACCCTGATCTACCAAATCCCGACAATACTCTTCTAAATCTTTCCATGCCCCTCGGTTATTATTAGGAGTTTGCGGCACAATATTGGTCATCAAGAAGGTAGCAGAATTGGCTTCTTCACTGACTGTCCGGTCAGCTGACGGTGTCATATGCCCCCGATCATAGCCACTCCTAGTGTAATCAGTAGAACGAACTTGGTACCAATCCGACGGTAGCGATTTATCAGAACGAAAGTCATCCTGTCTTTCGGCATCACCCAACCACTTGCTATTAAGTTGCCAAGCAACCCAATTAGGTGTTCCCCGCTCTCGATTGTAGGACAAGGCATACCCAGCCTTTTCCATCAGATAGTTGTTAGGTTCTTCCCCAGCATCACTGGGATTACCCAGTGCTAGGTGAGACTGAGTTGGTTGCTCTAGAAGAAGCTCACATCCAGTGGTAAGTGTGAGCATTAAGGTTGTGAAACTAAGAACTAGTTTGGTTTTCACCTGTAAGTTTTACCTGAGTTAGACTGAACAACTATATTTGTTTCAATTTAGGCCAGAGGCAAGTAAAAGCGAAATGTAGAGCCTATACCAACTTGGCTTTCCACCTCAATTTCACCCCCTTGCAATTCTACCAACCGTTTAGAAATCGCTAGACCAATTCCAGTGCCGCCATTGTGTTGATTGCGTGACTTTTCTGCCCGCCAGAACCGTTCAAACACATGGGGCAAATCTTGGGGGGCAATTCCTACTCCTGTATCAATCACAGCAATCCACAATCTAGGCATAGGTTTACCTGGGGATTCTTTCCCAGCACGGACAGTAATTGAACCAGCTTTGGTATAAGTCACCGCGTTGCCTAAAAGATTAACCAACACCTGTTCTACCCTGTCTAGATCAGCCAATATATTCGGTAGGTAGCTAGGACATTCTAACCGCAATACTGGTCCATCTTCGAGTAACTGGTCAGCAAATTTTTGCACCAGAGATTCTAACAAAGGACGCAAATTTACTGCCTCAATCTTAATCGGCAAGTACCCTGCCTCTGCCTTAGAAAGTTCTTGTAAATCATTAATCAGCCTTTCCAAACGCCTAGTTTCTCTTGCTAACTGCTGATATACGGCTGGGGTTGCCTCTAGTCGCTCAGTAGCTAATTCTTCCAAGTAACCCCGCAGCACCGTTAGAGGAGTCCGCAGTTCATGGGTAAGATCACTCACCAGTTCTCGTCGTCGGTTCTCGACATCTTCTAAACTAACTGCCATCCGGTTGAAACTGTTAGCTAGTTGGTTAATTTCTGGAATTTCACTGGGCGGTAAGCGCTCATCCAGTTGCCCTGCCGCAAACTTTTGGGTTACTTCCTTCATTTGAGTTAAAGGCTGCACAATGCGTTGGGAAGCCCAGTAACTAAGTCCTCCAGCTGCCGTAGCACCAGCAATAACTGACCAGAAAGTACTGCGATTCCAGGCAATTTGAAACCCATCTAAAAGGTCTGTACGAGTGTATTGCAAAATGATGCCCCGACCTTCGAGTTTTTGTAAGTGCCAGACAAACAAAGGACGGGAAGACAGCCTACCAATGATTACTAGAGAACTCACGCCTACAATCATCACCAAAAAGTGGGAGAAGAAGAGACGAGACGCTAAAGGTAAGGACTTCATCCTTTTGGTCATTGGTCATTAGTCATTGATCATCTAAGTTTATTGCTGAACTTGAGCACCATGGCTACGAGGATCATCTTGACTAGCCTTTGTCGATGAGACAGGTGCTTCAAAAGCAGAAATCTGTCCACTGCCTTGGGTATAAGGTAGAGGTAATTTAACAACTAAAGCCTCTAAATCAGCTTCTAGGACACGACGAGGTTGTTCCCCAATTGTCTGGGCGATCGCTTGACCGTCGGCAGCTAAAAACACAAAATGTGGTATCCCATCTACCCGATAATTGAGAATTTCTGGTAACCACTTGCTGTTATCTACATTCAACATGACGAAATTCACTTTGTTGGCATACTGCTGCTTCAGTTCGCCCAAGTCCTTTGCCATCGCCTGACAGGTAGTACACCAGTTAGCATAGAACTCCATCAATGTTGGCTTGTCATTGCTCATTGCAACTTCTAATGGTGTGGATTCCGCTGCTTGGGTTTCTAGGGAAATAGAACCAGTCTCAGTTTTCAACCCCAGGAATAGGGCAACACCAAGAGCGATCGCTACTAGGGCAATTAAAAAGTTCCTTATGCGAGTGCCGTTGGTGGTCTCAGTTTTCTGGGAGGATTTTGGTACTGAGTCTGGTAAATTAGCAGCCATACTTAACTAAATTTAACTAATAGCTTCGTTAACTTTCATAACAATACTTTAACAAAACGATGAAAAAACGGGTAACAGTGACCTTTCCTCAACGTGCTGTTCAAATGCCAATAACTTATAGACTGGCTAAGGATTTTAATGTAGCGGCCAATATCATCCGAGCTCAGGTGGCTCCCAATCAAATTGGCAAGCTGGTGATGGAACTGTTGGGAGAGATTGATGAGTTAGATGCAGCGATTGAGTGGATGCGTTCAGTAGATATACATGTGTCCCTGGTTGGCCGCGAGATTTTGATTGATGAAGACAGTTGTGTAGATTGTGGTTTGTGTACTGGCGTCTGTCCCACCCAAGCCCTAACTCTTGCTCCAGATACATTTAAACTTAATTTTACGCGATCGCGCTGCATTGTCTGTGAGCAATGTATTCCGACCTGTCCAGTTCAGGCAATTTCTACCAATCTCTAGTAGGATAATAGATTTATGGATGTTCCCTTGCGGGCTCTGGATAGCTCCATAGGCGATCGCTTTGAAGTACAGGTACGGAGAGTGCCTCAGTCAATTGCGATCGCCAGCAAAAATTACCAGTGGACTTATCAAACCTTAAACAGTCGCGTCAATGCAACGGCAAATTATATCCTCAATAGTTGCCACAATGGTTTAGAGAGAATAGCTCTACTGCTAGAACATGATGCGCCAGCGATCGCGAGTATCTTGGCAGTCCTCAAGCTTGGCAAAATTTATATTCCCCTCGATCCAACCTATCCCATTTCCAGACTAAAGTATATTTTGCAAGATTCCCAACCCCAAATTATCTTGACAAACAATAGAAACTGGGATTTAGCGCAAAAGATAACTCAAGGAAAAATAGCGATCGTCAATATTGATAACCTAGAGTGCCCAACTACTGTCTCCAACCTCGTGCTGTCGATTTCGCCAGAAGCACCAGCCTATATCCTCTATACATCTGGCTCGACGGGATTGCCCAAAGGAGTAGTGCAAAATCACCGCAACATTCTCCATTTTATTAGAGCTTACAGCAACAATCTTCATATTACTGGAGCTGACAAACTGACGCTGCTGTCTTCCTACAGTTTTGATGCTGCGATAATCGATATCTTTGCAGCCTTGTTAAATGGAGCAACCCTATGCCCGTTCGATCTAAAGCAAGAAAGTTTCGCTAGCTTGGGGAAATGGTTGACACAAGAAAAAGTTACTATTTATCACTCGACCTCAACGACGTACCGACAACTAGTGGAGACTTTGACAGAAACGACTGTGGCAGGTCAGACGCAGTTAGACTGGATTCGTTTCGTTGTTTTGGGAGGAGAAGCCGTCTTCAAAACAGACGTTGATGCCTATAAAAGATACTTTCCTCCAGACTGCCTATTAATGAATTTAATGGGTTGTTCTGAATCCTCCTTTAATTTTCAACATGTGATCGACAAAAAAACGGAGATACCCGGGAAGGTAGTGCCAGTTGGGTATCCAGTTGAAGAAACAGAGCTATTACTGCTGGATGAAGTAGGGAAGCCAGCGCTGGGGTTGGGAGAAATTGCTATTTGCAGCGCCTATATTGCTTTGGGTTATTGGCAAAAGCCAGAACTAACAGAAACCGTATTTTTGCCAGCTCCGGAGGGAGGAAAGCGACGGATTTATCGCAGCGGAGACTTGGGTCGATTAAGACCAGATGGAACTTTAGAGTTTTTAGGTCGCCAAGATTTTCAAGTCAAAATCAGAGGTTTTCGCGTCGAACTCGGAGAAATCGAAGCAACCCTGGGGCAGCACCCGAAGGTGTTATCTGTGGTAGCTACTAGCCGCGAAGACAGTCCGGGGAACCCACGCTTAGTTGCTTATATAGTTCCCGATCGCAAGCTCGTTCCCACTATAAGCGAACTGCGTAGTTTCCTCTCCGAACGGTTGCCAGACTATATGGTGCCTAGTGCTTTTGTAATGCTAGACGCCTTGCCTCTAACTCCCAACAATAAAATAGATCGTCTCGCCCTGCCAGCTCCCGAAGCCTCCCGTGCCCAGCTATCAACCCCCTTCGTGCGGCCCAGCAGCCACAGTCAAGAGGTTTTAGCGGATATATGGAGCGCTTTGCTAGGAGTGGAAGTCGGCATACACGACAATTTCTTTGAACTGGGCGGACATTCCCTGAAAGCTACCCAAATTATCTCTCGGGTGCGGGAGACTTTTTCAGTGGAATTATCCTTGCGCCAAATATTTGAATGCCCCACGATCGCCCAGATGGCTGAAACGATCGAAGCTTTGCGCCTCAAGGCTGAGTCTGGGCTACAGCTCCCGGAGATTGTGCCAGAGCCAAGAAACGAAGATATACCTTTATCCTTTGCCCAACAAAGACTCTGGTTTCTAGACCAACTCCAAGGCAAAAGCGCCACCTATAACCTTCCAATGGCAATCCGCCTGGATGGTTCGCTAAATTTTACTGCCCTAGAAGCAGCATTAAGAGAAATAGTACGCCGTCACGAGGTTCTGCGGACAACCTTTAAGACCGAGAATGGCTCCCCAGTGCAAGTTATTGCCCCCACCCCCAATCTGAATTTTCCAGTCATAGATTTACGAGAGTTACCCGCAGCTAGCCAAGAAAGCGAAGTGCAACGCTTAAGCTCAGGAGAAGAGATCGCCCCCTTTGACCTGGCTGTTGGACCTTTGTTGCGAGTCAAGGTATTGCATCTGAGTGCCGAATCGAATATCTTGCTGCTGACGATGCACCATATCGTCTCCGATGGTTGGTCGTTCGAGGTATTCTTCCACGAATTGGAGGCTCTCTATCAAGCTTTTTGTCAAAACCAACCGTCTCCTTTACCAGAACTTCCCGTACAGTATACAGACTTTACCTTATGGCAGCATCGGCATTTAACGCCCCTGGCACTCCAAAATCAACTTTCTTACTGGAAGCAACAGCTATCTGGGGCTCCATCTTTATTAGAGTTGCCAACAGATCGCCCTCGCCCGATGGTGCAGAGGTTTCTAGGGAGGCGCTTCTACTTTCTTATCTCTGAAGAACTGACTGAAAAGCTTGTTGCTCTGGCTCGGCAAACCAATACAACCTTGTTTATGATTCTCTTGGCAGCATTTAGCACCTTACTATATCGTTATAGCGGCCAAGAAGACATTGTAGTTGGGTCTGCTATTGCCAACCGCAACCGCAAGTCAATAGAACCGCTAATTGGCTTTTTTGTCAATACCTTAGCGATGCGGACGAGTTGGGCAGCAAATCCCAAGTTTTCCGAAGTCCTAGAGCGGGTAAGGCAAATTTCTCTGGATGCTGACGCTCGTCAGGATTTGCCCTTCGAGCAGTTGGTAGAGGCATTGCAACCGGAGCGCAACCTCAGCTACGCGCCGCTATTCCAGGTGATGTTTGTTTGGCAAAATGCCCCGGAGTTGCCGAAATTGCAGGGCTTGAATGCAAATGAGTTGCTTTTGGAAAGAGCTAATGCCCTGTTCGATATCACCCTATCGATGGAGCAGCATCCAGAAGGACTCAGGGGATACTGGGAATACAATACCGATTTGTTCGATGCTGCAACCATCGAGCGAATGATGGGACATTTCCAAACTTTGCTCGGGGCAATCGCAGCCAATCCAGAGGGGCGAGTTGGCGAACTGCGTTTACTGACAGCAGCAGAACGCCACCAATTGTTAGTAGAGTGGAACGATACTTTTGCCGAGTATCCCCAAGACAAGTGCATCCATCAATTATTTGAGGAACAAGTAGAGCGCACTCCCGATGCCGTGGCAGTAGTTTTTGAGGAAGAACGACTCACCTATCGGGAGCTGAACGCGAAAGCAAACCAATTGGCCCATTACCTGCAAAGCTTGGGTGTCGGACCAGAGGTGCTAGTGGGCATTTGCGTAGAGCGCTCCATCGAAATGATAGTAGGATTGTTGGGAATTCTCAAAGCCGGTGGGGCGTACCTGCCTTTAGACCCAGATTATCCGAGCGATCGCTTGGCTTATATGCTGTCAGATTCGGGTTTAAAAATACTATTAACTCAGCAGGAGTTACGAGAACGACTACCTCAGCAAGAAGTCCAGGTCGTTTGTTTGGATTCTGACTGGGGTGCGAGTAGTCCAACCCAGTCAGAGTCAAACCCGATCGCGATCGCTAGTGCCGATAAATTAGCATACATCAACTACACTTCCGGCTCTACAGGCAAGCCCAAAGGAGTAGAAGTAACTCACCGGGGCGTTACCAGTCTATTGTTCGGGACGGACTACATTAATTTTTCCGACTCAGAAAAATTCCTGCACCTAGCTCCAATTGCTTTTGATGCCTCCACCTTTGAAATATGGGGGGCACTATTACATGGAGGGCAATGTGTCCTGTTTCCAGAAAAAGTTCCTACATCCAAGACTTTGGGTAATGCGATTCGCCAACATGGCATCACTACTCTATTTATAACTACTGCATTGCTCAACGCTATCGTCGATGACGACCCAGTAGCCTTATCAGGAATCCGGCAACTCCTGACTGGTGGCGAAGCGCATTCGAGCGCCCGAATTGGGAAAGCTCTAGAAGCCCTGCCCTCTACAGAAATTGCTAATCTATACGGCCCCACAGAAGCCACGACCTTCGCTTGCTATTATCCAATTCCCCGCGTCATTGACAAATCTATACAATCGATTCCCATCGGTCGCCCCATTGCCAATACCCAAATCTATATTCTGGACAATTATCTGCAACCCGTCCCTATCGGCGTACCCGGGGAACTCCATATCGGCGGCGCGGGTTTAGCCCGAGGTTATCTGAACCGTCCCGAATTAACTTATCAAAAGTTTATCCCCAATCCCTTTAGCGACAAACCGAGTTCGCGCTTATACAAAACAGGCGATTTAACCCGCTATCTTCCCGATGGCAATATTGAATTTATCTCCCGCATCGACAACCAGGTAAAAATCCGAGGCTTCCGCATCGAACTCGGGGAAATCGAAGCAACCCTAGCCCAACACCCAAAAGTGCGGGAAGCCGTCGTTATTGTCCGCTCCGACTCTCCAGGAGACAAGCAGCTAGTTGCCTATCTGGTGCAGAACTCTTCTCAACCTACCATTAGTCAACTTCGCTCTTTCCTGAAAAGCAAAATCCCCTCCTACATGGTGCCATCGGCTTTTGTCTTTTTAGAGGTAATGCCTCTGACTCCCAATGGTAAAATCGATCGCCGCACCCTTCCGGCACCAGATAGTTCTAGTTTTGGCAGTTCTACCCTAAAAATAGCACCTCGGACGCCCACAGAAGAACTAATAGCTGCCATCTGGGCGGAAGTATTGGGATTGGAAAAAGTGGGTACAGACGAGAATTTCTTTGAAATAGGGGGACATTCCCTCAAAGCGATGCAAGCGATCGCGCGCATAGGCGATACTTTCTCGATCCAGTTACCCGTTAGGGAACTATTTCAATTGCCAACGATCGCAGAACTGGCTCAGTGGATAGAAACAGCCTGGAACGAGACGGCAACTGAGTCGCAACTGCCAGCGATCGCCCCAAAAGCAAGGGACGCAGATATACCCCTATCATTTGCCCAGCAAAGACTCTGGTTTCTAGACCAACTAGAAGGCAAAAGCGCCACCTACAATATTCCCCAAGCAATTCGCCTAGACGGTTCTCTGGACGTCGCCGCCCTAGAAGCTGCCCTGAAAGAAATTCTCCGCCGTCACGAAGTGCTGCGAACGAATTTTCAAGTCAAGAACGGCATCCCATTCCAGGTTATTGCTCCTGCCTCTAATCTCAATATCCCAGTCATAGACCTACAGCAGTTTCCCCAAGCAATTCGAGAAAGCGAAGTGCAAAGGTTAGTTTTAGAAGCAGCGAGCGAACCCTTTAACCTAGTAACAGAATCCTTAATGCGGTTCTCTCTGTTGCGTGTGAATGCTGACTCGAACGTATTGCTGCTGACTATTCACCACATAGTTGCCGATGGTTGGTCGATGGGGGTATTGTTCGGTGAGTTGCAAGTTCTATATGAAGCGTTTTCTCAAAATAAACCGTCTCCTTTACCAGAACTGTCCGTACAATATGCAGACTTTGCCATTTGGCAGCGCCAGTATTTAACCTCAGAACACCTCAAAGCAAACCTGAATTACTGGAAACAAAATTTAGCCGGAATACCACCTCTATTAGAATTGCCTACAGACAGACCGCGCCCAAGGGTACAAAGATTCCGAGGTGCGACGGCATCTTTTGCGCTATCTGTGGAGCTGACTCAAACCCTGTTGGCGGTAAGTCAAAAACATAGCGCGACTCTGTTTATGACTCTGTTGGCAGCGTTTAGCACCTTGCTGTATCGTTATAGCGGCCAAGAAGATCTTGTCGTAGGCTCTCCCATTGCCAACAGAAATCGCCCGGAAATAGAATCCCTAATAGGCTTCTTTGTCAATACTTTAGTTTTGCGAACTAGCTTGGCAGAAAATCCCAGTTTTGTTTCCTTGCTGCATCGGGTACGAGAAACCTGCCTGGATGCCTATTCTCATCGGCATTTACCCTTCGAGCAATTGGTAGAAGAGTTACAACCAGAGCGCAACAACTACGCGCCCCTATGCCAGGTCATGTTTGTACTGCAAAATACGGGAGATGAAAGGATTGGGGAAGGTTGGGAATTACCGGGGTTAAAGGTAAGCCGTTTGGCAACTGATAACGCTACTGCCAAGTTCGACCTCACCCTGTCGATGGAAGAAACAGAAGCTAGATTGATTGGATACTGGGAATACAATACCGATTTGTTTGATGCCGCAACCATCGAGCGAATGGCGGGACATTTCCAGACTTTGCTTGAGGCAATAGCAGTCAATCCAGAGGCGCGAGTTGGCGAACTGCCATTGCTGACAGCAGCAGAAAGCCACCAGTTGTTAGTAGAGTGGAACGATACCCGAGCAAGCTATCCCCAAGACAAGTGCGTTCATCAGTTATTTGAAGAACGAGTGAAGCAGACTCCTGATGCAGTGGCAGCAATTTTTGAGAGCGAACAAATGACCTATCGGGAGCTTAACGAGCGGGCAAACCAATTGGCACATTATATGCGATCGCTAGGAGTAGAAACCAAGCAGCCTATAGCCATTTGCCTGGAACGCTCCCTAGAAATGCTCGTCGGACTGCTGGGAATTTTAAAAGCCGGTTGTGCCTATGTACCCTTAGACCCCAGTTATCCACTAGATCGTCTGGTCTATATACTTTCTAACTCCGGAGCCTCGGCGTTGGTAACTTATGAGAAATTTATCCCACAACTGCCTGCTGCGCTAGGGTGTATTATCTGTTTGGATACAGAGTGGCAAAACATTGTAACCCAAAGCAAAATCGACCCCCTCAGTGTTAATGGAAATGAAGATTTGGCGTATATTATTTACACCTCTGGTTCTACTGGAAAACCTAAAGGGGTTGCAATGCCACACAATGCCTTGGTCAATCTTCTCAAGTGGCAGTTAGAGCAGACTACGATTAACCGCGAGGCAAAGACGCTCCAATTTGCCCCGATCGGCTTTGATGTTTCATTCCAAGAAATATTCTCCACTTGGTATGGAGGTGGGACATTAGTTTTGCTAAGTGAAGATGTCAGACGCGATCCGATGGCATTATTACGCTTGCTAGCAGAACAACAAGTGGAACGACTGTTTTTGCCCTTTGTTGCCTTGCAGCAGCTTGCCGAAATCGCCGATATTTCCGATCTGGTTCCCCAAAGTCTGCGCGAGATCGTCACTGCTGGCGAACAGTTGCAGATTACACCTGCTATTAGCCGCTTGTTCGATCGCCTGAATTGCACCTTGCAAAATCAGTATGGTCCGTCCGAGAGCCATGTGGTGACAGCATTTATTCTCAAAGATAACCCGATTCATTGGCCGTTATTGCCTCCGATCGGTCGCCCCATTGCCAATACCCAAATCTATATTCTCGACGCTCGTCTCCAACCCGTTCCCATCGGCGTACCGGGAGAAATCCATATCGGCGGTGCGGGATTAGCCCGAGGTTATCTAGGTCGCCCGGAATTAACTTCCCAAAAGTTTGTACCCAATCCCTTTAGCGAGGAACTGGGTTCGCGCCTATATAAAACTGGCGATAAGGCGCGCTATCTCCCGAATGGCAACATTGAATTTATCTCCCGCATTGACAACCAAGTAAAAATCCGAGGCTTCCGCATCGAACTCGGGGAAATCGAAGCAACCTTAGCCCAACACCCAGAAGTCCGCGAAGCGGTCGTTATTGTCCGCGAAGATAGTCCAGGAGAAAAGCGCCTAGTTGCCTATATAGTTCCCGAGGCAGAAGAAGAACTAGCGGCGTCTGTTTTGCGTAGTTTTCTGAAAAGCAAACTCCCGGACTATATGGTGCCAGGAGCAATAGTATTTTTAGAGGCAATACCTCTGACTCCTAATGCAAAGGTCAATCGGCGCGCTCTACCCGCACCCGATGGGGATAACCTATCTGAATCTGCTAGCTTTATCCCGCCCCGCACCAATACAGAACTGCAACTATCCCAAATTTGGTCGGAAGTTCTCAATGTCACTCCCGTAGGAGTCACAAACAACTTCTTTGACTTGGGCGGTCATTCCCTCTTAGCAGTCCGTTTGATGGCTCGCATCGAACGCCAGTTAGGTATTCATCTACCTTTGGCAACCTTGTTTGCAGAATCGACTATCGAAAGCCAAGCTAATCTGCTCTCGGCTAACAGCGAAGTCCGCTCCCTTTCGCCCTTAGTTCCCATTCAAGCTTCAGGAGAGTTGCCGCCCTTGTTCTGCGTGCATCCCATTGGCGGTAACGTTCTTTGTTATGCAGAATTAGCCCGACATTTGGGCAAAAACCAACCGTTTTACGGCTTGCAGTCTCTGGGGTTATCTGGCGAAAAAGAACCCTTGACCGAGATAGAGTCTATGGCGGCTATTTATATAGAAGCCTTAAAAGAAATTCAAGCTAACGGTCCTTATTATCTGGGCGGTTGGTCTATGGGTGGTGTCGTTGCTTGGGAAATGGCGCGACAGTTACTTTCCCTAGGGCAAGAGGTGGCACTTGTGGCTTTAATCGATAGCTACACGCCAATCGCAGCTTCGTTGGAAGTAGAACAAATAGATGAAGCAACTTTGGCCAATTCTCTAGCTGCCGACTTGGGCGCGATGTTCGGAATCGAGCTGCCTATTTCCGCCAACGATGATAGCCAGCAACTCCAGCCAGAAGATCAATTACAGAGTATATTTGCCGCAGCCAAATGCCGGAATCTCTTGCCGCCGGAAGTGGGTATCGAGCAAATGCGTCGTTTGTTCCAAGTTTTCAAAGCCAACCGAATTGCTCTGGCAAACTATCAACCTCAGCCTTATTCGGGTCGGGTTGCCCTATTTTCTGCCAGCGAGCCGCAAGAAGACCAAGGCTGGAGTTCTTTGGCAGCAGAGGAGTTTCCCACTTATGTTATTCCCGGTGATCATTATGGGATGATGCAGCAGCCTCACGTCCGGGTTCTTGCCCAAAAGCTGGAAGCTTGCTTGAATCAGGGACAATAGAGATCCGGGTAGAGCTTTGAAGGGTGATCGCGCCCCGAGCTCCGCTTATGAGAATCGCAACTCTCTTGGAGCTATGGGTTCTAAAAACCCTGGTCGGGAGAAAAATACCAGAATTTTTACTCTTTCTGTGCTGGGTAAAAGCCTTGATAGAGCAAGAGTTTCAGCTTTATCATAAAGGTATTTCGTTAATAGTTACACCTCATTGGTTACTCCCTTGCCATAAAATGACAGGTTAACGACTACTGTCGTTATTTAACAGGGGTCTGACAATTAAAAAGCCAGTACCAAAGGCAGTCAGTACGATTAGCAATATAGCAACAATTAACCACCAACCACTTACCTCTGAAACACCTTCTGACTGAGTTGTATGGCGGGAACGAGGCTCTTCCTGCTCAATTACCAAAGTTTCTCTATAGGGCGAACGAGAGGGTTCAGGCTGTTGGCGAGGTGGCTGTTGGCGAGGTGGTGGTAAATCATCCGGTGGAAAACTTGCCGCTGCTCGAGGTTTTGGTGCTGTTGGTGTTGGTGGTGTTGTTGGTGTTGGTGGTATTGGACGGGGTTCCGGTTGTCTGACAGCTCTAGATGAAGATATTTCCCCAACCTGATTTGCTGAATCCAAGGAAGTAAAAACTTTCTGTAGATTTTCAGTTGACTGGAGAACTTTTGCTACCTCTTGTCGCAGTTGTTGATTTTGTTGAACTAATTGCTGGTTTTGAGCGTTGAGGGAATCCATCATCGCCTGAGTTGCTTGTAACTCAGCTGCTAGTTCTCGGTAAACATAAATTGGCACAGAGGCACGGTACTGGGTTGTTGCTGTGGGTGAACCATAAGGGTCTGTTTGCGGGTTAGGCATGGGGGTATTGCTCTGTAAATTAGACTTCATAGCGATCTCAAAACTACCTCAATAATTTCTTGGCTCAGTAACATTCCAAAGTCTAGTATTCTACCGATGCTGACCTACACTCTTGAGAAAACTTCATGATTGTGCATCCTGTTAGGAGACTTTGGCTGTTCACTCTAGCTGTTTAACTCCTAGGGAAGCGACGCTTCTGCAGGAATTCTGGAATATCCAGTTCCGGTCTGTTCCTGGGTTCAACAGCAGGAGGGGCAGATGGATTTGGTGCTGGGGAAATTGGTCGTCTCTGACGTTGTGGAACTTCTCTGACTGTTGGTACAGACTGAACTTCTCCACTAAATCCAGTGGCAATAACAGTAATTCTAATTTCACCCTGCAGCTTTTCATCAATCACTGCTCCAAAAATGATATTGGCATTGGGATCAACCACCTCATAAACCGTTTCCGCTGCAGCATTAACTTCGTGCAAGGACAGATCGGTACCACCAGTAATATTCAAGACAACACCCCTAGCTCCTTCAATAGAAGATTCAAGTAAGGGAGAAGAAATGGCAGCCATTGCCGCTTCTCTGGCTCGCGACTTCCCAGAACCCACGCCAATACCCATTAGTGCCGAACCTGCATCTGCCATAACGGCTCTAACGTCGGCAAAATCAACGTTAACTAAACCAGGAATGGTAATTATATCGGAAATCCCTTGTACCCCTTGACGCAATATATCATCAGCAACTGTAAAGGCTTCCTGAACCGGCATTTGTTCCGGAATCACTGACAAAAGTTTGTTGTTGGGAATAACTATTAGAGTATCTACTCGACCTTGCAAGGCAGAAATTCCTTCATCTGCTTGATTGGTACGACGCCGTCCTTCAAACGTGAAAGGACGAGTAACAACACCAACAGTTAAAGAACCCATTTCCTTGGCTACTTCCGCTACAATGGGGGCGGCTCCGGTGCCTGTGCCACCACCCATACCAGCAGTAATGAAGACAAGGTCTGAGTTTTCCAGAGTTTGGGCAATTTCATCTCGAGATTCTTCAGCCGCTTTTTGACCAATCGCTGGATTACCTCCAGCTCCTAGTCCTCGTGTTAACTTCTGTCCTAATTGGAGGCGATTGGGTGCAGAAGTTTGGGTAAGAGCCTGAACATCTGTATTAATCGACCAAAATTCAACTCCAGCTAACTCACTAGCAATCATGCGGTTGACTGCATTGCCCCCACCACCACCGACACCAATGACTTTTATTTTGGCAGCGCTACTTGGCACTATCTCGTCACTCCTAGTTTCTTCCCTGGGTATGCCCTTAATATCATGGGTTTGGCTCAACTGTAACCCAGAATTACTAAAGGGATGAGTATTATCTACTCCAACTGAAATATCTGTGTGTCCATTGATATGAGAGCTTTGACTAGCCAGCCCCATTTTACTATTAAGCGTCATTGTAGTAGGTCAGAATTGATAATCAACTTTATCAGTTATGGGTAGCAATCTGAGTAAACTATAGAGTAAGTCGATTAAAAAACCAATGAGTTTCTTGGTTATAGCCTTGATGATCTTGTCAAAGAGAATTGTCAAAAGTCGCTTCTAATTTAGGGCAGCAGCATTGAGTATAGTAGATTTTGAAATAAATCATTACTTAATTCTAATGATTTTTCGGCTCAACAGTATCATTTACTTTTTCAGCTGAATTGCCGGTAAATCTGGATTTTTGAGATCAATGTAGGCAATTTGGCTGGGCTTGATCTGAGTTGACAATTTCTGCATTCTAGCTAGAACAGCTAGTTGGTCACTGAATTGAGGACTGTAAGGACCACAATGTACATGACCCAAATCGGTTTTCAGGATTAAGTTGGCTGGATCTTGCCAATCGATCTCTAAAACTTGGACAGTGGATTGACTAACTTCCTCGTAGAGTGGTGACCATTCTTTCTCATATTGCTCCTTTGAACCAATCACTTTCAGGGTGGGCAACTCGAAATTAGGTTTCAATGACTGCAAACTACTTTCGGGCATCCAATTGCCCTGTGCATCCAAGAAACCCCTCTCTGGTGGGGATTTCTCATTGTTGACTTTTTGGGGAGATTTACTCGGTTGTGCGATCGCCACTGGCTTAAGTTCTTTAACTCGAATAGTTAATCCTGGTGGCATCAGTTGACGTATAACCTTGGCTTCAGCAATCGGAGCATGAGATTTTAAGGACTTGGCAAGCGCTTGAGGTTCTACTTGCAGTAAATACTCAGGATACGATAAGGGAAGCACAGAGCGAATTGCTTGGGAAGAAAGCAGCTCATTGCCTTCGATAACAATTTGTTCTGGTTGACCAATCACCCAATCTGGTAAGGTAATTGCCCAGACTAAACCACCAGCCATACCCCCAACTAAAAGGGAGCGCCAAATTGTCTGAAACAATCTAATCTGCCGTTCTCGTTGCAGCTGTTTACGCCGGTTGATTAATTGTGATTGAGAAACTGATGCGATGTTTGCCATCTACTATCGATCGTATCCGAGTGTATGTGATTTTGTAGTAGTTATTCCACCACCCTGGTTAAAGGGCTTTGGGGGTAGTTAACCGAACCGAAGATACTTTTCCATTTAACCACTCCTGAATTACTACTACTGTAAATCTGCCAACTATTCACCTGCTAGACCTAGTAAAATACCAAACCAACAGACTGATGCTTATCAGAGTAATATTCCTTAATGAGGGGTTGTGACCCCTAGGTATAAGGTTTCAATTAATGATTTACTCTCTATTTGAGACTTTTAGTGAATAAGTCTTGAGAATAGAACTGCATCTACCTTGAGAATGAAACTGCATCTACCAACATTTTTTAAAGCTTGTAACCCTGCAAAAACTTTGGTTGTAGGAAATCCTGAGGATCGTCAGTACTATATTGATTTTTCTGCTGTGCGGGGCGGTAAGATCATTGAAGCAATAGAAAGAACCATCACCCGTTTATCACCGGATGAACCAACCTGCCAGCTATTTACAGGACATATCGGCTGTGGGAAATCTACGGAATTGTTGCGTTTGAAAACTCTGTTGGAAGAACAACAATTTCATGTGGTTTATTTTGAATCAAGTCGTGACTTGGATATGCATGATGTCGATATTAGCGATATTTTGCTTAGTGTGGCCAGGTCAGTTAGCGAAAGCTTAGAAGAAATTGGTATTCACCTTAAACCCAAGTACTTTACCCAAGTCTTTAATGATATCAAAGACTTTATGCAGACCCCTGTAGAGCTTTCAGCGGAAGCAGAACTATCTATCGGCATTGGCAAAATTACTGCTAAGACGAAAGATAGCCCTCAATTGCGTGACCAGCTCAGACAACACTTAGAACCTCGCACCAAAAACATTTTGCACGCCATCAATGAAGAAATCTTAGAACGAGGGATTAAGGAACTTAAGAGTCGTGGCAAAAAAGGTTTAGTGGTAATTATTGATAATTTAGACCGGGTTGATCCTAGGCCGATGTCCACAGGTCGATCTCAGTCTGAATACCTGTTCATTGACCGTGGCTCTCAGTTACGAGGTTTAAAGTGTCATGTAGTTTATACTCTGCCCTTAGATTTAATGTTTTCCAACGAGTATGGAACCCTAAAAAATCGTTTAGGAGGTGGGGTAGCTCCTAAAGTTTTGCCAATGGTACCAGTACAACAAAGAGATGATGGTGACTTCCCACAAGGGATGGGATTACTGCAACAGCTAGTTTTGGCACGAGCCTTTCCCCATGTTAATGCCCAAGAAAGGTTAAATTTGCTCACAGAGGTTTTTGACCAACCAGCAACCCTAAACCGTCTTTGTCGCATTAGTGGCGGTCATGTCCGCAACTTGTTAGGGTTACTCTATGGTTGCCTGCAACAGGAGGATCCTCCTCTATCCCGTAGTTGTTTAGAAAATGTTATTAAAGGCTACCGTGATGACCTAGCTTTGGCAGTAGAGGAAGAGGAATGGGAGTTGCTATTTCAAGTAGAGGAACATCAAGTTGTCAAAGGTGAAAGAGAATTTCAGTCTCTGTTGCGCAGTATGTTTGTATTTGAATATAGGGATGAGTTAGGTCGGTGGTTTGGAAGTAATCCAGCACTCAAAGAAACAGCAAGATTTCAATCTTGGAAAGTAAATAGTCAGTAAAAATTTTAGTCATTAGTTATTGGTTATTGGTTCTTTTTTTTGTACCAATGACCAATTTTTAGGTGTATTTACTAATGAACAAACAAAAAATTGATTGGATGAGTGAGCAAGCTTGTTCACAAGAAATAGCCATGTTTAATGAGCGATCACTGTGTCGCCTATTTCGGGCAATTACTCTATCTCAAGGGCAGTTTGCTCTGATTTTGGCTCGCTGTAACTATGAAGTTTGTTCACAGCGAATGTGGCAGCGGCTGCAAGCACTCAAAGACATACCAGTCAGAGAGCTAACCTTGCAAAAGTCTAGCCAAAATTTATACGGTAAAATCCTCACTGCTATCGAAGGTAATCAAACTTATGTTCTGAGTGTATTTGGTCTAAACTCAGTAATGGCAATTGACCAGATGCTAGTCTCAACTAACCAGATGAGGGAAGAGTTTCGTAAAACCTTCAACTTCCCTTTGGTATTGTGGTTAACAGATGAAATGCTGCATAAGTTGACGCGGTTTTCTCCGGATTTCAAAAGTTGGGCTGCCACCTCAATTCAATTTAAACTCACCACTGAAGAGTTGCTCAGGTTGTGGTATCAAACAATAGATGAACTATTTGCAACTATTTTGGCTAAGGATACGGGAGAGTTTCTCCCCAACGATGCACTCAATTTAGCACCTGGTTATCAGCGACGCCAGGAGCTTGAGTCAGCGTTGCAAGATTTGAGTTATTCTGCTCCAGTCGATATAGAACCATCCCTATTTGCCACCTGGCAGTTTATTCTAGGAAGAGATGGCTTTAGCTACGACCAGATTGACATCGCCTTACAGCAATATCAACAAAGTTTAGGCTTTTGGCAACACGAAGCCAGGGAAGAACTATCAATCCCCAATTCCCCATCCCTAGACAGAGTTGGAGTACTGTTGTTACACATGGGTTGGTGTTATTGTCGCCAAGCTGAGTTGATGCCACTCGAGAGTAATAGCAAGTGGCAACAAGCTAAGAGATTATTTAGCGAAGCAATTGAAGTATTTGCAGCAGCGGGATGTTCAGACTGGGTTGCTCAGTTGATAGTTCAACTGGGAGAGGTACTGCAAAACCTACAAAATTGGACAGAATTACAGGCTCTAGCTCTAAAGTCTCTCGATGATCCTCAAATTCAAATTCATCCTGAGCTACTAGCTCAAGCTTATGGCTTTTTGGCAGCTGTTGCTTATGGACAAGCAAATTGGCTGGAGGCGGAAATCTTAGCTCAAACTGCTCTACATACCCTTGAACAATCCCCTTATTCTCACTTCCAACAGCAGGGATCTTATCTACTGCTGCTGGCTCAAGCACAGCGCCAGATGAATTACCCAACTGCCGCTGTCACTACTCTCGAACAAGCCATAGAAGTAGAAATATTACAGCCTAACTCATTAAAGCAACAACCCAAGCTTTACATTAGTATTTTGGACGAATTGCGATCGCTCTATCTAGAGCAAAAGCAATACCTAAAAGCTTTTGAATTCAAGCAAGAACGCTGCTTGATTGAGGAACAGTATGGCTTTTGTCCTTTCCTCGGTGCTGTTCCCTTACAACCATTGAAAAGAGCAGGAGAATATGGAATTCGACATCCAACCTCTGAAGAAACAAGGCAGAAGGCAGAGGGCAGAGGGCAGAAGGGCAGAGGATTTGGCTTGTTTTTTCCATTGATAGCGGGTGCCGCTGCGCCCGTCGGGCGCTTTCAAGAAAGATCATTACCTCTAGAAATTATCGCTGCTGGGCGTCAACGGGATGTCAATCGACTGATTGAGCGCCTAAGTCGCAATGATCACAAACTGACAGTGATTCACGGTGCTTCTGGCGTTGGTAAAAGCTCCCTGATTAATGCTGGTTTAGTGCCAGCTTTAGAATTACAAATTATTGGAACCAGAGCAGCTATGCCTGTTGTACAAAAAGTATACAGGGATTGGGTTGGGGAATTGGGAAAACTGCTGACAAAAAGATTAGCCAGTTGGCAAGTTGATAGGCAAAATTGTGCAAACATAAAGTCTAAAACTTCCAACTTACCTTATCCTTTTGGCGCTCAGATAGCATCTGCTGAGGAAACACGTAGAGTGCAGCAAGATAACCCTTGGAATTCATCTAATCTACAAATAATTCTCAAACAATTGCAGCTCTCTTGCGAGCGCAATTTATTGACTGTTCTCATTTTTGATCAGTTTGAGGAATTTTTTTTCGCTTGTACTAATTTAGTTGAGCGGCGTCAATTTTATAATTTTTTGGAGCAATGCCTCAATCTTCCCTATGTGAAAGTTATCTTGTCATTGCGAGAAGACTATCTTCATTATTTGTTAGAGTGCGAGTATTATAGCCACCCGAATGCGCTCAACTACAATATCCTGGATCGACAGTTACGCTACTCTTTGAGGGATCTTTCTCCGGAAGACGCTAAAAACTTTATTGCGACTTTATCCGCCGTATCTCAGTTCCAGTTAGAAGAATCTCTTATTGAGGCAGTTGTACAAGATTTAGCTTCAAAATCGGGGGCTGTGCGTCTGATTGAATTACAAGTAGTTGGTGCCCAGCTGCAAGCCGAAAAAATTACCACCCTTGCAGATTATCGTGCCTTGGGCACTGAACCTAAAGGCTCTCTGGTGGAGCGTTACCTTTTAGACGTAATCAGTGATTGTGGACAAGAAAATGAAGATACTGTCTGGCAACTACTATTCTCTTTAACTAATGAACAAGGCACTCGTCCTTTGAAAACTCAAGCTGAGTTGGAAATAGACAATTTAGAATTGATTCTTAAAATTTTAGTCAGTTCCGGTTTGCTCTTGAGAGTACCAGGGGAAACTCAAGAGCAATATCAATTGGTGCATGATTACTTAGTCCAACCAATTCGTCAACAATATAATCAGCGTGCCCGACTCAATATCATTACACAGCTAGAAAAAAATGAAATTGAACTAAGGCGGGTGCGTCAACAACGACTGCAAGCTATCGCTATGGGAACAGCGATGGGAGTTCTGGCAGTTACTTCTGGTGTCCTAGGATGGCGAGCAGAGGGGCAAAAAAGACGAGCAGAAGTACTTTGGGAAAATGCTCACTTGAATACACTCAGTGTCTCTGGTATTCAGAATTGCGACTTAGACGCCCATGATAGTTCATTTATAACGAAGGATGAAAATCTTTCTTTCCCATACCCAGTTTTTGTTCCCCAGTCCCCAATCCCTAATCTTGCCTCAGCTAGCTATGACAAAACCATCAACAACTGCAACTGGCTGCGAGACTATCTACAAAATAACCCGAAAGTTAGAGATCGCGATCGCGATCTTTGGAAGCCCATTGAGGCGATAAAAAAGCGTTAAACTGAAGGCAGTCTGATGGAGTTTACAAGAATTTACTAGCCTTGAGCTAATTTGCCAGTAGTATCCTTTAGATATGGAAAGTCGTTAATAGAAGCTTCCTTGATATTGCTTGTGTTAAAGTGAGCGTAACTCCTTAGCAGTAGTTTTCCTCCAGCTTGTGAAAGGATTATGGTAATTTCAAAACGTGGTTTAGTTCTTGGTGCGACAGCAGTAGTATTGACAACAGTTGCAGTTACAGGTGCTGGTATTCATTCGCCTCAAATTCTTGCTTCCTTTCAGGATAGTCCTAAAGAGCTAGTTGATGAAGTTTGGCAAATCATTGACCGTGAATATGTAGATGCGACTTTCAATCAAGTAGATTGGGAAGCAATTCGCACTCAATATGTTGTTGGTGATGAGCAGCATCAAGTCTCCTACGCCAATAAAAAAGAAGCTTACAAGGCAATCCAGGAAATGCTGGAGGTGCTAAAAGATCCCTACACTCGGTTTATGGATCCAGAAGAGTTCAAAAATATGCAAATTGATACTTCTGGGGAATTAACTGGTGTAGGGATTCAGATTGCCCAGGATGAAGAAACGAAAAAGCTAATGGTGATTGCACCCATTGAGGATACACCAGCTTTTGAGGCTGGTATTCTAGCCAAGGATGTGATTACCAAGATTGATGGCCAAAGTACCGAAGGTATGGATGTCAATGATGCTGTGCAACTGATTCGAGGCAAGCCAGGAACTGAGGTAACTCTCACAATTCAGAGAGGGGACGAGGAAATTGATTACCCAATTATACGCGCACGCATTGAGATCCATCCTGTACGCTATAGTTATCAGGAAAATCCTAATGGTGGTACAGGCTATATTCGCCTCAATCAATTCAGTGCTAATGCCACCAAGGAAATGCGGGAGGCAATCAAAGATTTGGAAAAGCAGGAAGTAACTGGCTACGTTTTAGATCTAAGGTCCAATCCAGGAGGATTACTCTACTCAAGTATTGAAATTGCCCAAATGTGGCTCTCAGAGGGTACCATTGTTTCTACAGTAAACCGACAAGGAAAATCTGACATTCAGAAGGCAAATAATCGCTCTTTGACTGATAAACCTTTAGTAGTTCTGGTAGATGGTGGTTCCGCCAGTGCTAGTGAAATTCTTTCTGGAGCATTACAGGATAATCAGAGAGCCACTTTAGTAGGAACTAAAACTTTTGGCAAAGGCTTAGTACAATCGGTGAAGAAACTGCGAGGTGATGATTCAGGTATTGCAGTGACCATTGCTAAATATCTAACTCCTAATGGTCGTGATATTAACAAACAAGGAATCACTCCCGATATACTGTTCGAGCTGACGGAAGCACAACGCAAAGAACTACAACAGGACCGCACTAAAATTGGTACCTTGGATGATCCTCAATATGCCAAAGCACTGGAGATACTCAATCAGGTAATAGCAGAGAAGCAAGGTACTACAGCTAATCAACAGTAGTTAATTTAACATCAGTTCGGATAAGCAAGAAAGGGAGAAGCCCGGTAAGCTGAAGATTATCAAAATCTAAGGTTTCCGACACTGCTTGGTGAGTCTTCACTACGATGGCAAATGCCTCACTAGAGTTAGCTTCGAGTATTTCTGCTACTAGCTTATGTGTCATCTGACGTTGATTATCCCCACTGCTCCTGCGTGTACTACTCTACTTTTGATTCCTTGGCGCTCTAATTCTCTGTGGAACACGAATCCCGAAAATCACGCCTCGTATGCGCTATAGGTCGAATCTACATCGCTTGTATGTTCCTTTGTTCAAGCTTACGATTGACTGGCTTCACTGCACTTTCTTTTTCATCATAGGGACAACCTTGTATCTTATCTCACCGTTCGCTCAATTTTCGAGTCTATTCAGAATTATTGTGCCAAAACACTTATTCTATAAAGGTTTGAGAAGATCTAGAGAGCAGTGAGCTTTCTGGAAATTCAGAGAAGCGCTCGCTAGCTAAGATCCTTCAACCCCTGATAACTTCGTTGGCAGCCCAATCAGGATAGAATTTTCCCTGTCCCCCTCTCAAATTTCTGAAAGCCTTGTACAGAAATCTTTTTGCTCGATTTATCGAGCAGCTAACTTTTCAAATGAGCGAACGGTGAATCTTATTTAATTCCCGCTCCTAACTGCTTGAGTAACTTGGCAAATGGGAAACCTTCGAGATAGAACAGTAGGAAAGATTAAATACCATCATTCAGTCTGAAGTTGTTTCTTTCTCAACACAGACTAATCACCTGCTTAATTCTTTTAAAATTAGGGATTAATTGCTGTGCGCAGCATCTACCTCCAGTAAGACAACATTGTGAACAGTCTTGAACAGAGGTTAAGTGTGAAAAGCATTGTTGAATTTCCTTTAGCAAGTGGCGACTCCATTCTGGTGGAAGTCGATGAGCCAGCAGCCAGAGATAGTCGCATTGGTTTAGGTAATAAGGTAGCCCAGAAGACTCAACAGACTTTCGAGTCTGCTCTCGAAAGAGTTAAGCCTGTAGCCAATGCGATTATGACCAAGGTGCGTAGCTTGAATGAGCCTGCTGACGAAGTGGAAGTCAAGTTTGGGCTAAAAATGAGTGCTGAACTAGGGGCAATTGTTGCTTCTGGTAATACCGAAGTCAACTACGAAATTACCTTGAAGTGGAAGCAAAAGTCGCAAGATGGTCAAACCCCTTGAATTATCAGTTGTCAGGATTTACTCAAAATTAGATCAAATAGTTGGTGCGGGTTTTCTGGTTTCCCCACAGCACATCCTTACCTGCGCTCATGTAGTGGATGATGCTCTGGATATTTCCCGCGAAACTCTGGAGATGCCAGCAGAAGCAATTAGTTTGGACTTCCCCAGAGTGGCACCGGGATGTCTACTCCAAGCTAGAGTAGTATTCTGGCGACCAGTTAATCCCAACGAGCTCGAAGAAGATCTGGCTGGTTTAGAGTTGGAGAGTCCTCTGCCACAGGGAGCTAAACCGATACGCTTGGTGGCATCTGAGAACTTGTGGGGGCATCCTTTCCAAGTTTTTGGGTTTCCCATAAGTCAGCCTAATGGAGTATGGGCTTCTGGTGAGTTACGGGCGCAAAATGCCAAGAATTGGGTACAACTTGAGGATGTGAAAGAGACTGGTTATCGTGTGGAACATGGCTTCAGTGGCTCACCAGTTTGGGATAAGCAGTTGGATGGTGTAGCGGGGATGGCGGTTGCTGCGGAAATGACCCGACTTGATGCCAAGGCTGCTTTTATTATCCCCACTAACTTACTCGTTCAAGCTTGGTCTGAGTTGCGTGAGGAAGCAATTCCCCCTTGTCCCTATCGGGGTTTGTTTGCTTTCCGGGAGGAGGATGCTCAGTTCTTCTTTGGGCGGGAAGAGTTTGCCAAACAGCTAGTGGCAGCTGTGTCAAGACATCAGCTCATCACCGTGATTGGTCCTTCTGGGAGTGGTAAATCTTCGGTAGTTTTTGCTGGTCTTATTCCTCGGTTGCGTTCTGAACAAGGCTGGTTAATTGAGAATTTTCGTCCTAGCGATCGCCCTTTACGCAACTTAGCAGCTAGGCTGATTATACATCTGGAAACTCGGATGAGTGAAACTGACCAGTTGGCTGAAGTTAACAAGCTGGCTACCAAGCTTCAGCAGAGAGAGTTAGCATTACGGGATGTGATAGTACGCATCCTAGAGAAAAACTCCAACACTCACCTACTGCTGGTAGCAGATCAGTTTGAGGAACTCTACACTCTCTGTAAGGATGATTCAGAGCGTCAGATATTTCTGGATCAAGTACTGGAAGCAGTCAATCAGACAACGAATTTCACCCTTGTTCTTACCCTGCGGGCTGATTTTCTGGGATACGCTCTCTCTTACCGTCCTTTTGCCGATGCCTTGCAGGGAATTGAACCCCCATCCCCTGAACCCTTTCCCCTGCGAGGAGGAAGGGGAGTAGGAGCCACCTATTTACTGGGACCAATGAATCGTGAGGAACTGCGGCAGGCGATTGAACAGCCTGCTCAATTGTCAGGGGTGCAGATTGAGTCGGGGTTGACGGAGCGCATTCTGGAGGCAGTAGAGCAGGAACCCGGAAATCTGCCTTTGCTGGAGTTTGCCCTGACGCTGTTGTGGGAGAAACAGAATAATGGTCAATTAACCCATAGTGCTTATGAGAAAATTGGCGGTGTGGAGAAGGCACTGGCTGGTTATGCTGAAGAAGTATATGAAAATTTGAGTGAGGCAGACAGACAACAATCGCATCGGGTTTTTATCCAGCTGGTACGTCCAGGGGAAGGAACAGAAGACACTCGAAGGTTGGCTACCCGTGTTGAGGTGGGAGAAGAGAATTGGGATTTAGTGACTCAGTTGGCTAGCGATCGTTTAGTCGTCACCGGGCGAGATGAGTCAGCTGGTGAAGAAACCGTTGAAGTTGTCCATGAAGCCTTGATTAGAGGTTGGGAACGCTTGCGTCAGTGGATGGAAGATGACCGCAGTTTCCGCACTTGGCAGGAGCGGTTGCGAGCAATTAGAGGTCAATGGGAGACTACGGGTAAGGATGAGGGAGCATTGTTGCGGGGTGTATCTCTGGCAGAAGCAGAAGGCTGGTTGCGGGAGCGAGAGGAGGAACTGAGTCCAGCTGAGCGAGATTTTATTGAGGCTAGTATTGCAAGCCGTAATCAGGAGGAAGCTGAAAGACAGGTTCAAGAATTGCAAAAAATAGAAGCTCAAATAGCTTTGGAGAGTGCAAGACAGGCTAAGGAGACAACAGAACAGGCAAATCAGATCTTAGTTGAGGCTCAACAGAGAGCCAAACAAACACCTCTGAAGCAAGGGTTGTGGCGAGGATGGGAGATATTAACCAGTTTATGGGTTGCCAGTTTTATCATTATCCTCCGTTTGATGGGAGTATTACAGTCATTAGAGTGGGCTACTTTAGACCAGTTTTTTCGCTTGCGTCCCCTAGAGCCAACTGATGAACAGATTGTGATTGTAGGTATTGATGAAGCCGACGTACAAAAGCTTGAGGATGCCAACATTTCTGATGAAGTCTATGCCAAATTGCTTAAGAAACTGAAAGCTCAGCAGCCGAGAGCAATTGGTCTGAACATTTATCGGGAATTTCCTGTAGAACCAGGTTATGAGCAACTAAAAGAGGTTTTTGAATCTACTCCCTATCTAGTTGGTATTCAGAAAGTAGCAGGGGAACCAGGGCGTGATACTGTTGCTCCGCCACCAGTACTCAAAGCTTTAGGGCAAGTGGGAGCCAATGACTTAGTCTCTGATGCTGATAACAAGATACGGCGTGGCTTTTTGTACTTGACGACTCAAGATGGAGAAAGAGTCTATAGCTTGAGTTTTTATCTGGCTTTGCTTTATCTAGATGCAGTGGGCATTTCCGTCGAAACAGTTGATGAGTACAAAATTAGCTTGGGAAAGGCGATATTTGCCCCCCTAGAAGCTAATGACGGTGGTTATGTGCGCACTGATGCTGGTGACTACCAAATTTTATTGAATTATCGCGGATCGAACAGACACTTTCAAACCGTTTCGATGACAGAGGTTCTCGAAGACAAATTACCTCCAGATTGGGGAAGTGATCGCATTATTTTGATTGGTGTGGTGGGAGCTAGTTTCAATAATTTATTTTTTACTCCCTATAGTGGTGGTTTGCTTGGTCTCTCAGAGCCGATGTCTGGAGTAGAAGTTCAAGCCAATCTCACGAGCCAAATTGTCGCTGCTGCTCTTGATGGTCGTCCCCTGATTAAAAGTTGGGCAGAATCTATAGAATGGCTGTGGATTTTAGGTTGGTCTTGGATTGGAGTAAGTCTGAGTTGGAGATTTTTGAAATTGCGTTCTCCACGCCTCCTAATCTTCATCATTCTCCTTGCCGGGGTCAGCCTTGTTAGCAGCTGTTACTTAGCTTTCCTGTTAGGTTGGTGGATACCTCTGGTTCCTCCAGCACTCACTTTAGCAGGATCAGCAATTATAATCCCATTAGCAACCAGAAATCGACTAGAGAAACTCCAACTTCGCCGTACTCTAGAGTTAATTATGGAGACTTACCACGAAAATCCGGCAGCTGCTCGTATAGCCATTGAGTATCTCAAGCGCTCAGAAAGCGATCGCAATCAAATCTTGATCAACCACTGGCTTCAGACCACATTTTTAAAGGATGGGGAAGATGTTGTCACTCAAGAATAAGCTAAAAATAGGATTAATCACGTCTGGAAAGGATGATTTGAATCGATGCTGTGTCAAAATGCGATCGCTTCGGAAGGCATAGATAAGCGAACAATTACAGGGATAGTTTTGCTTCGGAATTTTCACAGCACGATGAGCTAACTTTTCACGCTTACCCGCCCCTACCCAATGAATTGTTTCTTGTGTGTTTCTCTCTACTTCCCGTGCGATCCAACACCAACCAAGCGATTATTGATGCGCTTCCATATAAGCTCGTAGCAATTGGTTAATCTGTGTTTGATAACCCAGCCCTTGAGATTTAAACCACTCTAGTACATCACTATCAATGCCGAGTGTAACCTGAATTTTGGCTTTGGTACTGGATAAACCACGCCGAACTACTGCTTTGGCAAACATTTCCGGCGTAATCTCTGGACAATCTGACAAATCAATATCTTCATCCGTCATGGCATCTAGACGCTGCCAATCAGTTTGAGAGTTGCTCGAAGTAGACTCGTTGTTCATATTTCGTCGCTTTTCTTGCAGAAATAATACGGATACAATCCTCACGCTCTGTATGGACAATAGCAACTACACGCCCTTGCAACAAGCCAAAAGTGACGAAACGCTGCTCACCATAGCTATAGCGGTTGTCCTCAACGGTCAAAGTATCACTATCAAATACGGTTGGGACATCAATAAAATCGATCCCGTGTTTACGAAGATTAGCAAGGCGTTTTGCTTCATCCCACTCGTATTCCATAACTGAACAACAGCTACAATAACCAATTGTAGTTACAAATTGTCGTTATTAAAATGCGATCGCTCACTGCTTTTGTGGGCATTGTCAAGAAGGTAAAATAGTTTAGATATGATTCGGTAGCAATGCTCACCCTACCAAAACTCATAAAAATTATCAGCAGGGACATCATAATTTCATCCATGTAAAGTGCAAGCGTCACGGCAAAATCCCCTGAGCCTTCAGTCTGGCAACAAAGGGAGATTCTCCTGCCTCTGCTCGGAGCTTTTCAACGAATTGCAGATCCTCTTCAATGAATGCATCAAGTTCTTGCTTGTTGTCCCAATAGTAAGCCAGCGCAGCATGAATTTGACTCATACTGAGATAGCGATGGTTGATGTGAATTTCCTCAGGTGTCCAGCCATAAGCCATCTGTGCCATGACAATTTCCACAACTTTCATCGTGCTCCCAGCAACGATCGCAACGTTGCGCTCATCAAGGACAATATGTTTATACTCAGTGGCGGTGAGTGTCATAAAATGTTGGTTATCCCCTCAAATACAACGAATTCATCAACTGCAAGAGCGATCGCTTCCTCTAGTCTACAAAAGATGCTCAGCGATAAACGAGCCAAAATTTAAGTTCATCCCAAGAGTTGTATGACCTTGGATAGTAAACCAATTCTATGGCTAGTGCAGCGCGGCGGAAATAACCCAAAGCGTGAAAAAAGGTCAAAAAGCTTATCGTACAAGCTTTCTTCCCTTGGAGCCTCCTGTTCCCCTCGGAGTTCCCCTCCTCGGAGGGGTTAGGGGTGGGTTCTGCCTTCTGCCTTCTTGCACTAGCCTGTTGGATTTCGCTATTGCTCTACCCAACCTACTTGAACTACTTGAACGCTTTTTGTTAAGACTCTGCCACACTGGAAAATAAGCAAATTACAGCCTCAAGTAAAAATTTTAGTTATGCGCAAACGAGCTTTCTTTGTCGGACTACTGGTAATCTGCCAAATTATATTTTGGTCTGCTTGGTGGACACCAACAGCTTCTGCTTTCCCAAAGTCGGGTTACACAGAGGAGCAAAAGTTGTTCTCCCAGGCTTGGCGAATTGTCTCTCAAACTTATTTGGATGAGAGCTTTAACCACCAAAATTGGTGGCTACTACGTCAGAAGGCATTGAAAAAGCCGCTGGATAATCGCGAAGCAACCTATAAGGAAATTGAAAACCTGTTAGGAACTCTTGACGAACCCTTCACAAGATTGTTAAGACCGGAGCAATATCGTAGTTTGCAAGTCAATACATCTGGGGAACTATCCGGTGTTGGTTTGCAAATTGCCTTGAGTAGTGAGACTGGGGAGTTGGAAGTAGTAGCACCAATTGCCGGTTCTCCCGCAAGTGAAGCAGGAATTCAACCACGCGATCGCATCTTGGAAATTGATGGTACGCTGACTTCAACTCTAACTATAGATGAAGCTGCGGCTCGGATGCGGGGACCAGTAGGTACGAAAGTTACCTTAACAATTCAAGGAATGAACGGAGAGTCAAAATATATTGAGCTAGTACGCGATCGCATTGCTCTCAATCCAGTATATTCAACCTTAGCACAGCAATCAGATGGTTTTCCGGTAGGTTATATTCGCCTTTCACAGTTCAGTGCTAATGCGACAGAAGCAATAGTTGACGCTGTTGATAGCTTAGAGTCTCAGGGAGCAGATGCCTACATTCTTGATTTAAGAAATAATCCTGGCGGACTATTGCAGGCAGGCATCGAAATTGCTCGTCTGTGGCTGGATCAAGGCACGATTGTCTACACAGTCAACCGACAAGGAATGTTAGGTAGTTTTGATGCTAATGCTGCTGCTATAACAGAAGATCCCTTGGTAGTTTTAGTTAATCAGGGTACTGCCAGTGCTAGTGAGATTCTTGCTGGAGCATTGCAGGATAATGGCAGGGCACAGATAGTGGGAGAACAAACTTTTGGCAAAGGCTTAATCCAGTCTTTGTTCGATTTGTCAGATGGCTCAGGATTAGCTGTTACCGTTGCGAAATATGAGACTCCTCAACACCGAGATATCCATAAGTTAGGTATCACACCAGATCTAAAGGTACCCCTAGAGCCAATTACTTTTAGTCAAATAGGAACGGTAGCAGATAGTCAGTATCAAGCAGCCATTGACAGCTTAAACAAGTCTCTTTATGTCAAGTAGAACTTGACAAATCTGTCTGTCTCAATGTAAAGTGATACTTGACAGATAACCGAGCAAGAGATGAAAAACCGACTGAAAGAACTTCGACAACTACACAAGTGGTCACAAGCTGATCTGGCTAGAAAACTAGAAGTTAGTCGTCAAGCAATCAACGGTTTTGAATCTGGTAAATTCGATCCCAGCCTAGACATGGCTTTCAAAATTGCTAGTCTGTTGAATGTTACCATCGAAGACATTTTCATCTATGAGGTAAAAAATTCTATGCAAACGTTAGTTAAACAAGTCACAAATTTCTTTGGGCTAGAGTTTGGTTTTGAGCGATTTACTGAAAAAGCAATCAATGCTATTAGTTTTTCCCGAAATGAAGCAGTACGAACAGGTTCTACTAAAGTCGAACCCGAACATTTATTTCTGGGATTATTAGCTGAGCCAACGACAACCTCTGCTCGTTTACTTCAAGCTAGTGGTGTCAAACACGATATTGAAACTAATCAACATTCGTTTGAACACTGCAAAAACCTAAAGTTTAGTTCAGAAAGTAAATTCGTTCTAGAACTTGCTTTGCAGATAGTTCGGCTTCAAAGCCAAAAAACGATTGGAACTGAACATCTTTTGTGGGGTTTAGTTCGTTTATCAGAAACAGGAAATACTTCTATTAGCAACTTGTTTCAACAATATGAAGTTGATCTCACAGCCTTAAATAAACAATTGACAGAAAAAATTTAGTTTTTACTCTTAAAACTAAATCTACACTTATTCAATTTAATCCATCCATTTGAGGCTGCAATTCGTCGCATGAACCCTATATTACCATCAATTTCCCATTCCCTTCCTAAGAGATAAAATCTAGTAAAATTCGCTGATGAATCGACCCTAGAGGTCTAACCTGAGCGGCATTTTCTGAATAGCATTCACCCTGTCGAATCTCATCTAAGGTCAATAAACCCATATCCCAGCCTTCTCCTAAAACTAATTGATTCAGTTCCACTGTTAGGGGAGCATGGTAAACATGACGAATTACATCTGAATTTTGGTAGCGACGGAATGGTGATAGAGAGGGTGGACTATAGTTAATTTCTTCTATTAGTTCTCGCTTGAGTGCCACCTCTGGTAATTCCTGACGCTCCAGATGACCACCAAACAAACCCCAGCAACCAGGGTAGACAATGCCAGGAATATTATCTCTGAGTTGCATGAGAAATCGGTCTGAGGTGTAGAGAATTGCGATCGCTACTTCAACTGGTTGAGTGTTCATAAATAGTTTAAGCCCTTTTGAGGAGCACCAGGGAGAAAAGACTGCTTGGTTGAACCTGCATTTCTTTCCAACTGCTCTTGCTCCTGAATGTAGACTTCGCCTAACTCTTGTCCACCAATGGGAATACTTTGGTATTGCAACTGACCCTTAAGCAAGATGCCATCACCGACTTCGGGAAGGGTTTGGCTGGTAATAACCCAGATTGTACCAGTATCATCCTTGATTTGATACGCACCACTGCCTAAGAAGGGTGCTTTAGTGACAACTTCTCCTAAAAGATGAACTGTAGCAGAAGCATTTTGATTTGGGGGGATATCACTGATTTTTGTGACATCCACAGAGTAATCATTGACATTGATGCCAACAACACCAGGTCGTGTTAATTTGGCACAACTAGTTACAACTCCTCCAAACAGTAGAAAGCAGAAGGGTAAGAAGAAAAATATCGTTTTTTTCTGTTGCATCTTTGGTGGATACTCCCATTGAGGGTTGATGGCACTTTGTCTTGCGCTCATTTTAGGGCGCACGTCGGTGCGCCCCTACCTTAAATGCGCCCCTACCTTAAAATTGATAAGCGATCGCATCTTTGAAAATAACTTAAAATTTCCATTACCTAAAATCTTTCTCTTGCAACGGTACTGTCCACCAAGCCAGTCCGTAGGGTTGAGATGGTTCATTTTCCTGGCGTTGATACTGAACTCTAATTTTATAGTGACCAGATTTAGGGACTTGGCAGAAAATATGTTCTACACTATCAACGCGGCTGACAGAAGCACAAACACTTTGGCTAGTATCGTTTTCTTCAGCTGAAACTAAGAACAGATCAAGATTATTCAAGCCGCGATCGCGAAAATCCTCTCCAACATCATAGACATTATTATTATTGGTATCTTCTAGCTCTACCATACGATCCCAAGCTAGGGTCAGAGCAACAAAACTGCCTTGCTTCAAAGGTTGAGCTAAGAGATAGTCTTGGGAAGATGATTCTTCTACACTTCGATAATCCCAACCTACTGGCGGTACTGCTGCTGTTGGACTCCACTGACCGGGACTAAATTGCTGGTAAGCTCGGAAGACATTGAGATGTCCTGTACCCATCTGCATATCTAGGGGAATGCCATCGTCTTGGTAGGCATCGGAATCTAGCCAGTTCCGGCTATCCTTACCTTCCATAGTACGACTCATATCTAAATACAAGCCATCACCCTGATCTTGGATTTTGTCAGCAGAGTTGAGTAACACGGCTTTCATGACTTCATGGCGTCGGGAGTCTAGACTCCAGTTAGTCTGAGAAGACAAAAGTTGGGAATTATCTAAGAGAGTATCCTGTAAAGTGCGATCGCCATATTCTTGAAGCAGTGCTACTGAAGCGGTAATATGGGGAGCCGCAAAACTAGTTCCACTTACTTCAACTATCTTGCCTTCAAGGTCATATACAGAGATTTGGCTGCCGGGAGCCACTAGACTAATGGCACGGCGAGGACCAACATTAATTTCCCGGTTAATTAGGCGTCTACCAATTCCTAACGGCGCTGCACTCAAATTAGCAAAATCTACTTTAGTAAAGATGCCCTCTCGCTGGGTTGAGTAGGCAGCAGTGATGCCATTAAAGTGATCTGTGGGGATCGGAATACCACCGCTTCCTTGGTTACCTGCAATCACATAAAGAACATTGTGAACCCTGGCTGACCAATCGATACATTGAGTCAATAGAGCATTGCCATCTAGAACAGACTCACTTCTAGAATCTCGCTGGAGAGATTCCCCAAAGCTAAAGTTAATGGCTCTGACATCTCCTCCATTTTGCTGAGCTACATGTTGAGCAGAGAGACATTCTTCTGGTTGTCCACTATTTAAAGGCGAACCCACTGCTGAAGCATACAGTCTAGCTCCTGGTGCAACTCCCATCAAAGTTTTATCTGCACTAACCATTACCCCTGCAACCATTGCTGCATGGGGGTCAACATCGGTATCTCCTTTAGCAGAGGTATCTCGATAGAACACTTGTGCTGGAGCCAGTTTCTGATTCCAGGAAATTGCCTTATCAATACCAAAGAATGAAGGTCTACCAATTTCCACCTGACCAATAGCAATTTTACGACCAATCAAATCATAGGGAGGTTGATGTAACTCGTTGGCGTTAATCCCCGCTTCTCCTAACGAATCATCTAATGCTTGAGCTGGTGCAATTAACCATGAGGCGCTCAAACCCCAAGCTAGCCATGAGAGTTTTTTTCCTATCTGCCGCTGAGTCAATGAATTTTCTCCCAACCGTTGTCAAACCTATGATCGCTACTGAGGATTGACAGCTCAGTCTTAGGGTATACCCGACTCTTGAACAATAGTTTTAGTGCGTTAGCACTATAGGAGCACAGAAATGGTATAGACTCTAATGAGCGTCAAGCTTGTCCCAGTAGGCGTCATAAAAATTCTGACTCTATGCTAGCTAATATCTCTAGCACAGTTACAATATACTTCGGTAATCTCACCCTCTAGCACTAGCACCCAAGAACTAATCGAGCTTTGGCTGAAGATGCGATCGCCTAAAACAGTCGCCAAAAATCTAATGTATCAATTTTCTTAAGCTATGTAGTTAATGACCGATAATTTGTTTCTCACTTAGTTTCTTTTCAAAGACTGATCAATAGGATTAACACTAATGGCTAAAGAAAAAGCTGATTTACAAAAAATAACCAAGCAAGATGAAGATTATTCTCGCTGGTATCTAGATATTGTTGAAAGAGCTAAATTAGCAGAAGAGTCTGGTGTTCGCGGTTGCATGATTATCAGACCCGAAGGATTTGCAATTTGGGAAAAAATGCAGCAAATCTTGGATCAGATGTTTAAAGATACTGGACATGCTAATGCTTATTTCCCTCTATTTATCCCTGTAAGTTATTTTTCTAAGGAAGCCAAGCACGTTTCTGGATTTGCTAAAGAATGTGCTGTTGTTACTCATCATCGGTTGACAAGCAATGAATCAGGTAATATTACAGTAGATCCGGATGCTGAGTTAGGGGAACCCCTTGTTGTTAGACCAACTAGCGAGACGATTATTTGGTCAGCTTACCGCAAGTGGATTCAAAGTTATCGAGATTTACCTATCCTGTTAAATCAATGGGTAAACGTTTGTCGTTGGGAACTCAGAACTAGACCTTTTTTACGAACTACAGAGTTTCTCTGGCAAGAAGGACATACAGCTCATGCTAGTTTTGATGAAGCTGAAGCTGAATCTCGACAAATGCTTGAGGTTTACAAAACCTTTGTTGAAGAGTATTTAGCTATACCTGTTTTTGCCGGTCGTAAAACCGAGAACGAGAAGTTTCCTGGTGCTGAACATACTTATACCATTGAAACTATGACCCAAGACAAGCGGGCCATACAAGTTGCTACCAGTCATAATTTAGGAACGACTTTTTCTCAAGCCTTTGATGTCACCTATCTATCTGCTGAAGGAACTCAGGAGTATCCTTTTGCAACTAGTTGGGGGATCACCACCAGATTAATTGGAACCTTAATTATGGTTCATTCAGATAACCAAGGCTTTGTCTGTCCTCCTCGTATTGCTCCCTTACAAGTCATTGGTGTGCCAATTTACCGTAAAGATGCGGAAAAAGAGCAAGTATTGGCGCGATTTGAGGAATTACAGGAAGATTTTAAAGCCTTAAATTCATTTTCATTTAAAGTTGATACTCGAGAAAACTTAAATCCAGGTTTTAAGTTTAACGATTGGGAGTTAAAAGGAATCCCTTTACGACTAGAAATTGGACCAAGAGATTTAAAACAAGGAAATGCTGTATTAGTTCGTCGTGATACAGGGGAAAAAGTTATTGTCACTCAAAGCGATTTGGAAGCTCAAATTCCAGCTTTATTAGATGACATTCAGAGTAACCTGTTTAAAAAAGCTCAAGGATTTCAGTCTCAGAATACTTACTTTGTGTCAAGCTACGAAGAATTTAAGCTAGGTATTGACAAAAAAGCAGGATTTTACCTAGCTTATTTTGCTGGAACTCCAGAAGATGAAGAGATAATTCAAGAAGAAACTAAAGCTACAGGTCGCTGCATTCCTTTGACAGAAGAAAGTGAAATAGGTAAATGTTTTTACACTGGTAGGGAGACCAGTAATAAAGTAATCTTTGCAAGAGCCTACTAAAAAAAGCTAATAGCTGCGCGGAATTAAGAATTAAGAATGCTTATAGAATAAGGATTCTATCGACTCAAACTGGTGGGTTATTTCCGCCGCGCTGCACTAGAAGCTTGCCGCTGCTATCTCTCAATGGGCACGACGCCATGCGTCATTAGTCATTAGTCATTAGTCCTTTGTACTAATGACCAATGACACTTGACAAATGACAAAGCGGCCGGCATTTATCCCTCCCATCCCTACAAAAAATTGGCTTCCCGCCGCTTTTTATAACTATTTTCTTGGAGAATTATTAAGATTTTTGTTAAAATCGGTAAATATAATTAAAAAATGCAGGAGAACCTCACCAGTTATGATCAAAACGCAATCCCAAAAACCGATAGTTATTTCACCTTCCATCCTATCGGCAGACTTTAGCCGACTAGGGGCAGAGATTGAAGCCGTGGATGCCGCTGGTGCTGACTGGATTCATGTTGATGTCATGGATGGTCGGTTTGTCCCTAACATTACCATTGGTCCTCTAATTGTTGACGCAATTCGTCCTGTCACCAAAAAACCTCTGGATGTCCACCTAATGATTGTGGAACCAGAAAAGTACGTCGAAGGATTTGCTAAGGCAGGAGCGGATATTATTTCTGTTCATGCTGAACATAATGCTTCCCCACATCTACACCGCACCCTCTGTCAGATTAGAGAGTTGGGTAAGCAAGCTGGAGTTGTACTTAATCCTTCGACACCTTTAGATTTAATTGAGTATGTCTTAGAAGTCTGTGATTTAGTGCTGATTATGAGCGTCAATCCAGGCTTTGGTGGTCAAAGCTTTATCCCAGCGATGGTACCCAAAATCCGCAAATTGCGTCAGATGTGTGATGAGCGAGGTCTTGATCCCTGGATTGAAGTGGATGGCGGATTGAAAGTGAACAATACCTGGCAGGTTTTGGAAGCGGGAGCTAATGCGATCGTTGCTGGTTCTGCTGTATTCAAGGCGAAAGATTATGCAGAAGCCATTAGTGGTATTCGTAACAGTAAGCGTCCTGAACGGGAGCTAGTCACAGCTTAATTCAAAACAAGCGACGGAGAAGCCAATTCATTGTATTGGTTGGAGAAAATATCTCTCCGTCGCTTTGCCTCGCTTTGCTCACCATGCTTCGCAAATGTTATTAGTCATTAGTCATTAGTCATTACTCATTGGTCATTAGTTATTAGACATCTCCAAAAACTCAATATTGACCTACGTCCCATAAGGGTTTCAGCTTCTTTTCTGGAGATGTCTATTAGACCTATTGCCAAAATATTGTGGCAAGTTAATTCTTGTCCCTAATACCTTTATGCGTGTAATTATCCAGCGAGTCAAATCCTCTCAAGTTAAGGTAGATAGTGTTGTAGTAGGTAAAATTGGGCAAGGGTTGAATCTGCTGGTGGGTATTGCTGATACTGATACGGAAGCAGAACTTGACTGGATGGTACGAAAATGTCTAGATTTAAGGCTATTTCCCAATAATGATGCTGGTAGTGAACGCTGGGAAAAGTCAGTGCAAGAGATTGGAGGAGAATTACTAGTAGTTAGTCAGTTTACCCTTTACGGTGATTGTCGCAAAGGTCGCCGCCCTTCTTTCTCTCGTTCCGCTGCTCCAGAATCGGCACGTAAGTTGTATGAACAATTTGTCAAGAAGTTGCAGCAGAGTGGCTTACGGGTGGAAACTGGTGAGTTTGGCGCGATGATGGAGGTTTCTATTGAAAATGATGGACCAGTGACGCTATTACTGGAGAAGTAAAAGGCAATAGGCAAAAGGGAAGAGGATTTGACAAAAGTTTCTTCCCTTCATTGCGGGTGGCAATCGCCGCCAGTGAGGTTGCTCTTAAGAAAAAAGGCAGAGGGCAGAGGGCAGAAGGCAGAAGGGAAGAGGATTTGGCTTGTTTCTGACCTTCGTAGGGGGTGGCAATCGCCGCCCGTGGGGCGGCTCTTCAGAAACTAAAAATCACTATCAAAGAACTGACCAAAAGCATTACTTTTGAGCGTATTCGGCAGCATTGGCAACCTTACCATTTTTGTGATGAGTATGACCATTGCCATTGCGAGGTTGAATGACTCCATATCCACCGTGGTTCCGTTCATAAATGACGTTAATCTCATCAGTTTTGGTATTCCGGAACATATAGAAGTCGTGATCTACTAGTTGCAACTGCTCTAATGCTTCCTCTACCGTCATCGGTGGCATGGCAAAATACTTCATGCGCACAACTTCATTAGGCAATTCAGGAGTGCGATCGCCAATTAGATCATCTACTGCTGGACCTTCTACTACTACATTTGTCATCTTAGCCTGAGCATGGTTTTTTTTGCGCTGTAGCTTCTCTTTGTATTTCCGTAGTTGGCGATGAATTTTGTCAGCAACCAGATCAATACTTGCATATAAGTCTTCACTGCCTTCTTGGGCACGAATTACCGTGCCATTAGCGTAAATGGTAACTTCAGCAGTCTGCTTAGGATTGATCCGGGGATTACGAGCCACCGATAAATTCACATCTACTTCCGTAGTTAAGTTTTGAAAATGATTTACTGCTTTTTCAACTTTTTGATGTACATATTCACGAATCGCATCGGTGATGTCAATATTCTTGCCCTGGATTACAAGCTTCATACTGATCTACTCCCTCCTCTAAGGTTTATGTTGTGAATTGCAGCAGTGTAGGTATTGCTGCTCTTGGGGGATACTTTTAAGGTAGCACTTTGTATTCTGGAGAACACTCACCTTTGATTTCTCTTCAGATTCCTTTGCATTATTTAACTCATCCCCACCCTAAGAGGGATAGCAATTGCACTTGCTGCAGTTACGCTAATGTGTTACAGGGAAAAATACAAACAACAAACAACTAAGTCGGCTGGCAGCATTCTTCCCCATCTTGCTTAAGGTGGGGATCACAGCCGACTTTCTTAAGATTGGTCTTTCTACAGGAGAGTAGGTTTTGCCGCGTCGATGCTTGCTCAATAATCAGGGTTTAGTGCCTTATGCTGTAGCTTGGGAACAGCAGCGATCGCTTGTAGCGGAGCGCATCGAAGACCCTAGTCTAGATGATGTTCTATTGTTGTTAGAGCATCCCCCAGTGTACACCCTTGGTCGAGGAGCCAGCCTTGAGTTTCTTAAATTCGATCCAAATGTAGTACAGTTGCAGCTTTACCGGGTAGAGCGAGGTGGTGAAGTGACCTACCACTGTCCCGGTCAACTAGTGGGCTACCCAATTCTGAATCTGCGGTATTACCAGCAAGACTTGCACTGGTATCTGCGACAGTTGGAGGAAGTATTAATTCAATTTCTAGGCATTTATGGACTCCAAGGAGAGCGTCTTAGCGGCATGACTGGGGTGTGGTTAGAGGGACGCAAAGTTGCCGCCATTGGAATTAAAGTGTCACGCTGGATGACAATGCATGGCTTTGCCCTCAATGTTTGCCCTGAACTATCAGGCTTTGAACAAATCGTACCTTGTGGCATTGCCAACAAACCAGTTGGTAGTCTTGCTCAGTTTATCCCTGGAATTACAGTAGAACAGGTACGTCACTCAGTAGCTGCCACGTTTGCAGAAGTTTTTAACGTTAAGCTGTTGACATAATTATGTAAACTAAGCTCAAACGCATTTTAAATGCGTTTGAGCAAGGCAATAGGCAATAGGCAACAGGAGACTGTAATTCATCTTTTTTATTTGATTTCACCAATTCACAAAATCCCAATCAAAATACTCTAGACCTCTCCTTTCAAACTCGGCAATCCATTGGTCTCTACTGATTGGCCCATTTGGGTACTGCTTTTCATGTGCTTTTTCAAGTTGCTCATCCGTCATTTTCTTCACTTGTTCTAGTGTCCACCACGGCTGCGAATCTTTGCAGTCCCAGACGCACTCTCGCTGTAGTATTCGTGGTGCATTACTTAATCCCTGCTGCCTCTGAATAGAAGCATCAACATTGTTTTGCATTGTTTGTTTAACATTTTCCGTTAGTCCTTTGATAGCTGGTATAGCAATGGGAGTATTTTCCTCTCTACTACTTACTCCTCTGCCTTTATTTTGAAAATTGCCCACTCTTCTCGGTGTAGGAACCTTCTCGCTCTTCACTATTTTTAGCTCCTTTTATCAATAGTTTAGACAGGGAGCGCACAAGCAATAGGCAACCCCCATAAGTTTTCCTTTAACAGAGTAGAGAACTCCACAAAAAGAAATTCCCAATCTCATTGTTGTTATTCATCTGAGGGAGACTCAATTGACTCATTGTTCGTCACTTCCTGAATCTGAGCTTCTGTCAAATACTTGACTAGAATCAGGTTAAATGGATCTTCACTAATTGCCTTCACATAAGACTCACTCAAGTAGGCAGCATATTCTGGCTGATTAGCAATGTAGGTCTTAAAAAAAGCTGTACTCAAAGCACTCACAGAAGGCTGAGCTAGCATTGGCTCTGGACCAATTAATTCTGGAGGCAGATCAAATGCTCCTTCAGCTTCTGTTCCCAAAAAAGAAAAGTGAGTACCCTCTTCAACAACTACCAAATACTTATTTGGGGTAGTAAGCCAGAGAAAAGGGAAAAGCTGCTCTGGTATTGGTGGTGCAAATATATCTTGAGTACTAGAAATCATCATTAAGGGAACTTCAATTTGCGACATTCCTTGCCTACCAAAAATAGCGCTACTGAGGGGATTAATTGCCATCACAGCTTTAACCCTCTCGTCTTGCAAATTGGTAGTGGTTGTAGGTAAATCCAGTCCTTGACACTGGAGTAGCAATGACACATTTAAAGATATACCAGTTTCTGCTTGAGCACATTCAGTAGTAAGGTTGGGAAAGTTCAGGGTAGCTCCTCCCGCAGCAAGAACAGTATAGCCACCTAAAGATTGACCAATTACGCCCACCGACTGAAGATTGAGTCTCCCAAAGCGATTTGGTTCAGACTGAGCTTTAGCTGAGAGTTCATCAAGCAAATACTTGATGTCCAGAGGTCGATCAATTAATATATCTGCTTCGGGAGGATCTCCAAAACCAGCAAATAGTCGATTAAGTTTCTGGGTACTTGAACCAGGGTGTTCCAGAACTGCTACTCCAAAACCATGAGAAGCTAAATGTTGGGCTAAATAAGCAAAGGTAATACGGTTGGAAGCTAAACCATGGGAGATAATTACCAATTGGGTTAATTCTTCGGTGGGAGTAGTGGGTAAGTAGATGTCGAAGGGAACCGGTTCTTCCCGTCTGGGGTTGGTAAAAGTATAGCTAGCTTTACGCCACTGCCCAGGGCCAGCCAGACGTAAATCTGGTAGTGTCGAGATATCAACAGGTGGTTCAGCTGCCGCCTCAGCCATAGCTTGCTCTTCAATCTTTGCTAAGATTAAATTCCCTTCTTGAAGTGCCAGTGATAGTTGGTTAATGACTTGGTTAATCGGTTCTAGGTCAAGTCGGATCGTTTCTAAGGGAAACTGGCGCAGGAAATTAACAATAGTTAAACCTTCTTCAGAAGCAGCAGCCTGGTTGAGGGAAGCTCGCAAGGCATAGAAACCATTGCGCTCGAAATCTGCCTTGATTATTTCACCCAGCTTCTTGAGAATAATTTCTCCGGTTGTTGAATGGGTAAACTTATAGACGATTAGGGGACTATAATCAAAGCGCTCGTTGAGTAAATACCGCAGTTGTATTAGTTGTTCTGGTGTAGCACGGTTGGCGTAAAAAGCAAATTTATTGGTAATTCTACCTTCTTTAGCAAAGATTTCTAGGTCTTCAATGGAAATGTAGAACTCCCCAAAGGGGGCGTACCAAAAAGCAATCTGCTCAGCTCCCAAGGCAGGAGTAGCGCTAAATGTGGCAAAGATTCCTAAGCCTAGGGAAAAAGCTAGTCGAGAGCACCATCGGGAAAATCGCCCTCTATTTGTCTTGAGCTTTTGAGTTTTTATAGGCGGTGGAGATGTCAGGGGGGTAAGGTTTTTTCTTGGGGTGCTTACTCTTAGCATTTACAACTCCTAAAAAGGCTCTAATTAATAGGTTAGCAATATTGCCATTCGCCCCTAACGATACTAAATCCGTCTATTCTACCCCCGTTATCTTCTCCCCCAGCTTCCTCAGCTCCCCCAGCTTCCCCAGCTTCCCCAGCTTTCTGAAAACGGGGGTATCTAACCTGGATTTGGTATAAAATCTACCAAGGACTACCAATCATAGTAAAGGCTGACCAAAATAGAGGATGAGAGAGATTTTGATCTCCCAACTGTTCTAATTCCGGCGGTAGTGGCACCGCCTGATAGGGAGTTACTAGCTTGCCAGCTTCTAGCCTTACTTCCCCCTTGAGCATAGCTAATTGAGCACGACGCAGTGCCTCCGCCTTAATCGGTGCTCGTTTCAACTGTTCGTAGAAATTTGTCATCAGTGCCATAGTACCCTCATCATTGACAAACCATAAACTTGCCAATGCTGACTTGACTCCCGCTTGTACAGCTAACCCGGCAAAACCTAATTCCACTTCTTCACTGCCTTGTGCGGTTTGACAAGCACTAAGTACTAATAACTCTACTGGTGGTTTATGCCAACCCAACTCTCGCAGTTGATCTAATCTTAGTTTGCTGTTCCACAACTGGATGTAAGAGTCTCCAGGTATGACTGGTTCAAATAAGGCATGGGTAGCTAGATGGATAATGCCAAAAGGTTTTTGGCGACGTTGCAACTTGAGGTTTTTGAGAGTAAAGCCATCATTAAGAAAATATTTCCCTTGCCACAACTTCTGGGTAATAACCGATAACTCTACTGGTACGGCGACTAAAGAGCGATGGTTGGCAAATTCAGATGCTCCCATTGCCAGCACTTGGGCGTTTTGAATATTTTGGTAGCGAGTATCAGTTAAACTGAGACTGGGCATCAGACCAACACTGTAATTTTCAATCAGAAAGTTTTGACCTGAGTGCAGAGCGGCTAAGGGTAGAGAACGTAGCCCAGCATCAAGGATAAAAACTAAATTTTCAATACCATTAGCCTGCAAATCTGCTTCTAGAGGTGCAATTAGCCACTGGTACATTTGTTGAGCAGGAGGTAGGTACCGATGGGGGCGACTGGTAATTTTGGTAACTTCATTGCGCAATTGCCTTGCTTGCAAGAGTACTTCCTGGCGCGTTGTCCCCTCAACCCGCTTGCGAATGGGTTTGCCATCCGGGGTAACTAAAATTAACTCTAACTGATCTTGAGCATTGGGAATGAGATCATCTCTGTTGCTCTCCCCAATGTCTCCTCCAAGGGTTTTGGGTACAAAAAAGGCATAGATGATAGCTGGTTTAACTCCTGCTACTTCTTCAACACCACGTAATGTATTGCGCATATCACTTAGAGATTCAATCTCTGTATCTCCAAGCTCTAGATATTCCTCATATTCAACGGTGAAGTGTTCATCCAACTCTTCTGTAAAGATGTCGAGGGATGCCTGGGGAAGGCTAGTAGCCACACTAGGTTGTAAAGGTAGATTTGCTTCTATGGGTGGTAATATTGCCTCTGTTGGCAAGATTACTCCAGATGGCGATACTACCCTTTGCGGGGAAACTATCCCTAGTTGTGGTGTAACTCCTGGTTGTGGTACTATCCCCGGTTGTAGTGTAACTATTGGCTGAAATACTACTTCTGGTTGTAGTGTAACTCCTGGTTGTGGTACTACCCTTGGTTGTTGTGTGACTATCGGTTGAGGTACTACCGTTGGCTGTGGTGTGACTATTGGCTGAGATTGCGTCAGGATACTGATATCATCCTGAATGTGAGACTCTAGAAAAAATTGAGTAGGTAAGATTTGATTCTCATCCCTAGTGGTAATCCCTCCCGCTGTACCATTAGTGCTGGCATCTCCAACTATGAAGGGAATCAAACCATTGCCTCCATGAGTGATGGTAATGGGAGAACCTCCCACTCCACCCACATTACAAATGCTAGTGTTGACACAAAAACCACTGGTGAAAGCTTCGTTAGCTTGAAAGAATTGGTTAGTGGTAATGTTAATTTCCCCTCCCCTACCATTAACACCCCCTTGAGCGTTAATTGAGGTGAGTTGAATATTATCTGCCGAGTTGAGGGTGACATTACCTCCATTACCATTACTATTACTGGTATTTAAGGCAGAATTTCCAATAATCTGACTGGGAGTGAGCAAATTACCGATGAAGATGTCGCCTCCGTTGGTAATAATATCCCCGTTTAAGTTAACTATCCCAGAAGTATTAATCTCGAAAGAATTGCTTGCTCCTAAACCAATAGTGGGAAGTAAAATAATCGAACCAGTGCTAATATCACCAGGAGCAATAAGGTTAATACTGTTACCAGTGAGGGTAAAACCTGTGGTATCGATAGAACCTGAACCTAAAGCAGATTGCAAGGTTACCGGATTAGTAAAAGTAGTATCACCAGCTAAGGTAATTGTACCGCTGCCATTATTCCCCCCGATGATAATTTGAGAAAATCCATCTTGTAAGCTGTTAAGGTCGGTACTGTCTAAATTCAAGCCACTATCCGTTGTAGTACCGCCGATTGTAATATCTAAATTCGGATCAAGAGGTTGCAACTGAAGGATACCAGTACCTGCAATTTGAGTGCTGCCAATAAAATTAATTTCATCAGCAGTGAGGGAAACAGAGCCACTGCTTATACCAGTCGGATTAATCAAGCTATCCTCAACACGAATCCCTTCTGCCTCATCAGCACCCACGCCTGTTAGGGTAATATCTCCCATCTGGGATTCCAGCACACTACCATCATCGAACCAAATGCCGTAGTTACTGTTGCCACTACCGCTGCCGTTACCGGTTCCTGTCAAGTTAATATTGCCCTGTGCTGAAGAAATCCTCGAACCTGAATTCCCAATCTTGATTCCTTCATTTTGCTCTGTCCCCTCCCCACCTGTACCATTGAAGGTAATTGTTCCCATCCCCGTTGATTCCACCACAGCACTATTGAAAAAATCAATACCTGTGTTAGAGATGTTAGTTCCATTACCAGTACCGGTGAAGTTGATATCTCCATCCCTTGACCTTACCGTAGTGTTGGGTCCAATCAGCAGTATCCCATCATTAAAATCTATCCCGTTTCCCGCCGTACCGTCCAAGGTAATCGTCCCAATTCCCCTCGATTCTACCAAGCTGCCAGTTTCTAAAATAATGCCATTGTTGTTCATTCCTGTACCTTGACCAATACCCGTAAGGCTGATATTGCCATCCCCTGAGGTAATGCTCGAGTTTTCCAGCCGGATGCCATCATTAAAATCTGTTCCAGCTCCCCCTGTACCACGAAGAGTAATCTCTCCTGTCGTGGATTCCACCGTACTGTTACCGCTGAGGATAATACCGTGATGGAAAGTACCACCAGCTTCTGCTGTACCATTGAGGTTAATCTGACCGGTAGTGGATTCCAATCTACTACCGTTGTTGAGCAAAATACCGTAATGAAAATCGCCACCAGCTCCGGCTGTACCATTGAGGCTAATTGACCCCGTAGTTGATGTAACTGTGCTACCGTTGTTAAGGAAAATAGCGTGCTGTAAGATGCCACCAGTTCTTCCCGTACCGGTAATTTCTATATTACCTCCACCAGAATTGATGTTTGCTCCATCTAGAAGCACCTCACCAATGGCTACTCCACCTAAATTTCCCCGCTCAATAGTTACATCGCCACCATCGGTTAAAATTTGCGAACCTGAACCCATAGATAACTGAGCAATTCCAGGATCTCGATTGCTTGCGATCGCATTCTGGTCATTAATCGTAGCTTGAAAGTTACCACCATTAAGTGCGATCGCTCGATTAGGATTAAAGATGATGGAACGTCCTGCTTGCAAAGTCAGTCCATGACCAAAGGTTGTACCCGTGACGTTATCATCAATGGTGATATCATTATTAGCTTGCAGCGTCACATTACCTAAGTCGATTGCTGCTGAAAGATTGGCTCCGCTAATGGTGGAAGTGCCAGCAGGATTATCACTAAATAAGCTATTTCCTGGGACTAGATCACTACCCCCAGCTTGAATGAGAATATTTTTAGGGTCAAGTAAAAGAGTTCCCGCCGTACCTTGGGGAGCACTAGTATCTACCAATCCCACAAATTGCAGCGTATCCTTGCCAGATACCTCCACTAAGCCACCATCGCCAGAATTAGCACCACCACGAGCAGTAATCTCACCGTCAAATCCAGTTACCTCATCTGCCCAGACAATGACTTTACCACCATTACCATTGACTAAGGCATCCGCATTAACTACCGAATCACTACTAACAAAAGTGCGTAAGGCATTCGGCACCGTACCTTGTCCTTGATAATCGCCACCAATCAAGACAGTACCACCACCATTAGTGCCAGAAGCGTTGATATTAGCCTGGAAAACTCCAACCTGATGGCCTAAAATACTTATTTTACCCCCAGTCTGACCTGATACATCCAGACTCCCAGAAGCAATCGCTGTACCTGGTTCAGTAGGAATACTGATTCCAGAACCAGTTAAGACTACCTGACCATGACTATTAACACTCATTGCTGTAGCATCACCTAGATTGCCACCTGTCAACAGCTCAGGCAAAGATAACACGGGCAATGTCCAAGGCTCTAGCTGACTCTCAGCAGCTGCTAGCGGTTCAACTTCCAAACTCAGTACATGTCCTGGGTAGCTCAGGCGCACCAAATTTTCCCCAGGGACAGCAGCTAGAGTTATTTGTCCCTGCGGTGCTGAAAGTTCTCCAGCATTTACCACCGTACCACCGATTAAAGTTAAATTCTGACCGTTCCTTACTCCCAACTGTCCCTCGTTAACAATTGTCCCAGGTTGAAGTGTAGTGAAAGCAAAAGCCTTGGGACTTCCCCCTAGAACTGTGTAATTATTGTTTCCCGTTGCATTGAACCAGTTATCCCCAATACCAATACCAGTGGCAGTAGTAGCAGTAAAAGCAGCTGGCACATTTAACCTAGCACCGGAACCAAAAATTATCCCAGCAGGGTTCATCAGGTATAAGTTAGCATTGCTACCACTTACCTGAATCAAGCCATTAATGATCGAAGTATCACCACCAGTAACACGACCTAAGATATTCCGAATATTCTGGTTAGAAATAAAATTAGCAACTTGGTCCTGATTGAGACCAAACTGATGGAAACTGTGGAATAAATTACTTCCATCTCCAGAAATACTACCACCAGTGATATCTAGCTGTACACCAGTATTTGTAATAACAGTACCAGTACCATCACCTGTTGGTGTAATAGATTGAGCCTTAGCTTGGCTGGATGCTAGTATCCAATAAAGTGGAAGCATTCCCAACAACCAGCCAAGATTTTTATAAGCTGATTTCATGTCCTTCTCTTAAATATATACAACTATTGCCCAGGCCTTAAATATGATGACGAGGGTTGAGTTATTAAGTTCTGTTTGTAATACCTGTTATGGAGGTTATATTCAGTTGTCAATGTCTATTATCCGGATAACTGGCGTTACTTATTTCCTCTGAGAAAAGTATTAATATATCGCGTTTTTCATTGGGATGAGGTACTTTCGTTCTTAGTTTTTGGGAATTGGGAATTGGGAATAGACGCGGGGACGCGGGGACACCAGAAATTGTCATCAATGAAAATGAATCTCTCCTGACTCCTGACTCCTGCCTCCTATTTTTCTGTCAGAGGTAATTGCCAATAGTCATCTAGAAGCAATAAAGTAAAGAATAATTAAGTACCGTGGGAGTTTTTCTTTATGCTTAGTTCCCAGGAGCAAGCTCAACTGATGACTCAAGTTTCTGTATTAGAGGCACTGCAACGGCTAATCGATGTAGTTGCTCAACTACGCTCTCCCGATGGTTGTCCTTGGGATCGAGCTCAGACTCTGGAGACTCTGACTCCCTATGTAATTGAGGAAGCTTATGAGGTAGTAGATGCCATTAGGAATGGAGATAAACAAGCGATCGCAGAGGAACTAGGGGACTTATTATTACAGGTAGTACTCCAAGCTCAAATTGCGAGTGAGGAAGGTCAATTTAGCCTCACAGAAGTCGCTCAAGGGATTACTGAAAAACTGATCCGCCGTCATCCTCATGTGTTTGGTGATCTATGTGTTGAAAATGCAGAGGAAGTTCATTACCACTGGGAACGAATCAAAGCTACAGAAAAAGGAGAAACCCCTGCTCAGGCACAACTCCTCAGCCGCAAACTCCATCGCTATGCCAGGACATTACCACCATTGATGGGAGGGATGAAAATTTCTAAAAAGGCTGCTGGTGCTGGGTTTGAGTGGGATGATGTTGAAGGGGTTTGGGAGAAGTTTAATGAAGAATTAGGGGAATTTAAAGAAGCGCTTGAACAGGAAAGTAAAACTGAGCAGCAAGCAGAACTGGGAGATTTACTCTTTACCCTGATTAATATTGCTCGTTGGTATGAACTTGATCCTTCGGAAGCCTTACAGGGAACTAACCAAAGATTTATTCAACGTTTATCAAAAATGGAAGCAGTGGCAGACCGTCCTCTGTCAGATTATACACTCGACGAATTAGAGTATCTTTGGCAGCAAGCTAAAGCTCAATTGGCACAGGAAGGGTGATATAGCGCTAGTGCCGCTGCGCGGAATTAAGAATTAAGAATTAAGAATGCTTATAGAACCCATTTGAGATCTATTCCTATAACTTTGATCGGCTAAGGTTTTCAGCAATTTTAAACAATTTTCTTTGAAATCCTTGTTGTGCATCGAGAAACCATTCGGAAAGGAATAAAAGAACTAAAAACTGGTATCACTTGCGTAGAGAATTATCGAGCTAAACGGCTGCCCCTTCCTCTCTCCATGACTGATACCAAATCCGGGTTAGCTACCCCCGTTTTAAGAAAACCGCGAAAACCCTGTAGAGACGTTGCATGCAACGTCTCTACAGGGTGAGATATAACGGGGGTATGTATACCGGATTTGGTATGACAGAGAAGATGATATGCCTAGTGGACAAATAGAAATGTCCACTGGACAACCTGATACTACTCAACTAGCAGTTCTAGTAGAAGCCTGTGTTAAAGCCTCAGTAGAAGCAGCAATGGCTCAGTTGCCGGAAGCACTAGCCGCTGTTCAACCACCGCGATTACCTACGGTAGCTGCGCGATCGCCACTCTGGCATCATTGGGAATTAACTAGAGCAATGGAGGCAGGGATCGTGTTATCTACTGCTGAGATTGAGGCGCTGATTAGGGTTAAGCCTTTCTGCCACAATGATGATACAGCCTATCAACGTGGTTCTTGGATCTTCATCAAGACAGAGAAAAGAATTGGATCTCAGATAGCATGGCGGGTACTTTTGGAGGAGGAGGATGAATCCTGATGTCCGTTTCTCCAGGACAAATCTAGTCGGGAAAGAATATGGATGCTGGTGAACTTTTAAGACTTTATGCGGAAGGAAAGAGGAATTTTCATCGAGCCAACCTCAGTGAAACCGACCTCAGTGAAGCCAACCTCAGTGGAGCCGACCTCAGTGAAGCCGACCTCAGTGGAGCCAGCCTCAGTGGAACCAACCTCAGTGAAGCCGACCTCATTGAAGCCGACCTCAGTGAAGCCGACCTCAGTGAAGCCAACCTCATTGAAGCCAAGCTCTGGGGAGCCGACCTCAGTGGAGTTGACCTCAGTGGAGCCAAGCTCTGGGGAGCCAACCTCAATGAAGCCTACCTCATTGAAGCCGACCTCAAGGCAGCCGAACTCAGTAGAGCCGACCTCTGGGGAGCCGACCTCAGTGGAGCTAACCTCAAGGCAACCGACTTACGAAAAGTTCAATTACTTGACGCAAAATTTGAGGAAGCAATACTTACAGCAGCTTGTATAGAAGATTGGAATATCAACACTAACACCAACCTTGATAATGTGATTTGTGATTATGTTTATTTGAAGAAAGGTGAACAAGAACGCCGTCCGCACACGGGAAATTTCAAGCCAGGAGAATTCACCAAGCTATTCCAGGAGTCCTTAGAAACTGTTGACCTAATTTTTCGTGAAGGCGTGGACTGGAAGGCGTTTGCCTATTCATTTGCCAATACGCAAGTTGTTAACGAAGATACTTCACTAAACGTCAAAAGTATTGAGAACAAAGGTGATGGAACCGTTGTTATTAGGGTTGGTGTTCCTCCAAGTGCAGATAAAGGAAAGATTTATGATGACCTTTGTCAAGGTTATGAGTTTGCACACAAAGCTTTAGAAGCTCAATATCAGGCAAGATTAGAAGATAAAGATAAGCATATTAATCACTTATTTCATTTTGTTAATCAGTTACAACAACAACTAGGGGAGGTTCCAAAGCTAATGTCAGAAACAAAAAAAGAATATACTTTCAATGCTCCTGTAGGAAGTGTGGGCAATGAAGGGAATCAAGCTGGAGTTGCTGGGTATGTTAAGGGTGACAATAAAACCATTCAGCACCACTACCCAGCAGAAAAAAAACAAACACTTGCTGAGGCGGCTGAAGAGATACAGAAACTACTTAAACAGCTTGAGGAAACCAATCCCACTGCCACAGAAGTTGAACAGCAAGGGTATATCAATGCTTTAGTGCCTCCAAATAACAAGACTAAAATTGTCAATGCCTTGCAAGCGGGTTGGAAGGAAGCCATCAAAGAGTTGCTGGATAATCCCTATCTCAATGTAGCCATAGCGACTCTAGAGGGTTGGCAATCAGCGGGTAAGTAAAGAAACGTAAAGTTGAGGGTTTTTACATCGGGATTAATCTTGTCGAAATGTCGATGCTGTTTGAGTTTGGTGGGGGTAATGAATCGGGAAAGGAGGTTTTGTGCCAGTCAAAGCACGGTGGGTAATCGAAAGAACCAATTCGTGGATGGAAAGATGCAAAAGTTTGGTTAAGAATTTTGAAAGAACACTTGACCATGCTAATACCAAGATTAGTCTGTGTTTTGTTCGACTGATGCTCATCAGGCTAGTGCAAGAAGGCAGAAGGCAGAGGGCAGAAGGCAGAAGGGAAGAAAGGTTGTGTAGTGAGCTTTTTCACCTTTTTTAACTGACGGGTTATTTTCGCCGCGCTGCGCTAGGGCGTGTCTTCAAAGTCAAGCACTTGATGTAGGGGCTCTCGCATTTAGGCGATAATTTATCTGTGAAACCCAAAGTATACAGTCCAAATGCGAGAGCCCTTCGATAGTTTGAAAACTAATGATTTTTTCGATACTTAGCTAGAAATTTCACCTCACCCTTTTTACGTCTAGCTGCCTTATGCGCTAGTTTAGCTACAGATAAGTTTATTATTTTTGTTCGAGGCTCCGCCGTGTCCAAGCGTATTCCTTTAGTTTCCCTCCTTGTTCTCCTAGGCTTTTTAGCCGTACCAGCACCAGTTTCTGGACAGGCACTCCTACCCTATACCCTACAGCTAGATTCAGAGGAACTAGAGCAGCAAGGCTTGAATCTGGCTCAGGATGCAGTTCAGTTGGTACGCTTTCAGCAATATGACCTAGCATTGCCTAGGGCTCAATTAGCGACGCAACTGGCTCCTAAGCGCTATCAAACCTGGTTTATTTTAGGTACTTTATATGTACAAAATAAAGAATTAGATAAAGGTCTGGCTGCCCTACAACAAGCGCTCTCTCTAGAATCTAATGAATCAGGCATTTTCTTTAGTTTAGGCTCAGCCTATTTCCAAAAAGGTGAGTATGGTAAAGCCGTCAGCGAACTTGAAACAGGGTTGAAGCTCAAACCTGATGTTCCAGAAGCTTTGTTTGACTTGGGTAATGCTCACTACCAACTTAAGCAATATCCTAAAGCTGTCGCTGCTTACGAGAAAGCTGTGGCTCAGGAAAAAAACTTCTGGCCTGCTATCAACAACATTGGGCTGGTAAGGTATGAACAGGGTGATGTAAGTGGGGCAATTGAAAAATGGCAAGCTGCGATCGCAATTGATGAGTTGGCAGCCGAACCTCAGCTAGCAGTAGCCGTGGCTTTATATGCTAGAGGAGAAACGGAAAAAGGGATAGCTATGGGAGCAGCTGCACTTCGCCTAGACAGTCGCTATGCTGATTTGGATTTTCTTAAGGAAAATCTCTGGGGTGAACGTCTGCTAGCCGAAACTCAAAAGTTTCTGGCAATCCCTAGGATAGAGGCTGTAATTCCATGACGGAAGACTAAAGTCCCCAGTTAGGCTGTAACTAGTGCAAGAAGGCAGAAGGCAGTCCCGATGAAAAAATTTTTTTTCACCACCAGGTTATGAAAGTTGCACTTTCAAGTCAGGAGGCTCCAAGGGAAGAAAGCTTTCTCTCTAGGGAGGATTGCCAAAATTGTCTTCGTATAGTACATATGTACGTATGAAGATGAACCCATGAGGAGAAATCGTCGTGGGTCTGTTATTCAATTATGCCTATTGCGGAAGAAGGGTAAGGGAACTCCAACAAGTAAACTATTTAATTGACAACTGCAATGCAGCAAATCGTGTTTCCCCAGCCCCCTTAGCTTTCCCTTGCCCTCTCCAAACTCAACGTAATAGCTTGGGGAATCACCCACTCACGTTGAGAGGATTGACACTACTACAAAAAAGTTATAGTTATCATCTTGGGAAAGAGGTTTCATGTATCTTTTGGTAGTAAGGCCATAATTTGATCTACAAACTGCTGATGATCAACAACTGGTTTAGAGATGTAGCCATCAGCACCACTTTGCTTGAGGAACTTTTCGCGATCGCCCTCCATTGCGTGAGCCGTGACTAGAATAATTGGCAGATTGGAAGTTTGAGTATCAGCCTTAAGCATCTGTGTAATTTTGATGCCGTCTACTGATTTACCCTGGTAAACACTATGAGCCAGAGAAACATCCATCAAGACGATGTCAGCTCCCCCAGCTTGGGCTATTTGCATCACCTCTTCCACATCTTCAGTATGTTTGACATTTAAGCCCCCCCGCTTGGTAAGAATCTTGGAAAAAACGCGAGCATTAATTGGATCGTCTTCTACAATCAAAACGGTTTTCATGGGCGTTGTCTCAAGAAATTCGTCCTTTTCATTAGTGCGATTTGATATTAAGTCTGACAGGGACTTGGTAATCTTGCCATCCGTATCTCAATACTTCATAAAATTTTGGTCAGAAATAGGGAAATTTAACTCATGGCAAAACAGCTAAACTTGCTAGAGACTAGTCAGGTTGTACCCACAGCCCTCCATACGGAGATGCAAAGGTCTTATCTGGAATACGCCATGAGTGTCATCGTTGGGCGTGCTTTACCCGATGTTCGGGATGGACTCAAGCCTGTCCATCGGCGTATTTTATATGCCATGTACGAATTAGGTCTAACACCAGATCGACCTTACCGCAAGTGTGCTCGTGTGGTTGGGGATGTTTTAGGTAAATATCATCCTCATGGTGACCAAGCAGTTTACGATGCTCTGGTAAGACTTGTACAAGACTTTTCGAGTCGTTACCCTCTGCTAGCTGGTCATGGCAACTTTGGTTCGGTGGATAATGACCCACCGGCTGCCATGCGTTACACTGAAACACGACTGGCTCCCATCGGTGCTCAAGCCCTACTTTCAGAAATTGGTGAGGCAACTGTTGATTTTATCAACAATTTTGATAGTTCCGGTGCAGAGCCAGTAGTGTTACCTGCCCAACTACCTGTATTATTACTCAACGGTTGCTCTGGTATTGCAGTGGGGATGGCAACGAATATCCCCCCTCACAATCTCTCAGAGGTGGTAGATGGTTTAATCGCCCTGATTGACCGTCCCAATCTATCAGACAAGAAGTTGTGGCAACTCATTCCTGGGCCAGATTTTCCCACAGGGGGGGAAATTGTTGATACTTTTGGTATTCAGGAA
>JGI12316J15310_10000351_pt1 | contig 86018 bp, 79 predicted proteins | sample MarCyaLeptolynsp_FD_15310 | JGI IMG/M metagenome (IMG submission 15310) | reverse complement strand
TGGGTGTGCGGGTCGATGCCGCCGGGCATGACATAACAGCCGGTCGCATCCAGGGTTTCGCTTCCCGACAGGCCGCTGCCAATGCCGGTGATGGAGCCGTTTTCAACCAGGATGTCGGCCTTGTAGGTGCGGTCGGCGGTGACGATGGTGCCGCCCTTGATTACCGTGCTCATGATAGTCTCCCCTGTTTTCGGCTTTCCGGTTATTCGACGATTTCCGCGGTTTCGACGACGGCGTGGAACAGGACGTCGGCGCCGGCGCGGGCCCAGTCCTGGGTGATTTCCTCCGCCTCGTTGTGCGACAGGCCGTCGACGCAGGGACACATGACCATGGCCGTCGGCGCAACCCGGTTGATCCAGCAGGCGTCGTGGCCGGCGCCGGAGACGATGTCGCGATGGGAATAGCCCAGCCGTTCCGCGGCGTCGCGAATGGCCTTGACGCAGCCCTCGTCGAACTTGACCGGATCGAAGCCGCCGACCTGTTCGAATTCGATGGTCAGGCCGATCTCCTCGGCGATCTCGGTGGCGCCCTTCCTGGCGCGCGCCACCATGTCGGCGATCACATCCTTTTCCGGGTGGCGGAAATCGATGGTGAAGACGGCCTTGCCGGGAATGATGTTGCGGGAATTCGGATAGACGTCGCAATGGCCGATCGCGCCGACCGCATGCGGTGCGTGGCTCCAGGCGATCTCGTCGACCAGCTGGGTGATGCGGGCCATGCCGAGGCCGGCATTGACGCGCATGGGCATTGGCGTCGAGCCGGTATGGCTCTCGCGCCCGGTCAGGGTGATCTGCAGCCAGCACAATCCCTGGCCGTGGGCGACGACGCCGATATCCTTGCCCTCGGCTTCCAGGATCGGACCCTGTTCGATGTGCAGCTCAAAGAAGGCGTGCATCTTGCGGGCGCCGACTTCCTCGTCGCCGACCCAGCCGATGCGCTGCAATTCGTCGCCCTGCTTCTTGCCTTCGGCATCTTCGCGGTCGTAGGCCCATTGCAGGGTGTGCATGCCGGCGAACACGCCGGAAGCGACCATCGGCGGCGCAAATCTGGTCCCTTCCTCGTTGGTGAAGTTGGTAACGACGATCGGATGTTTCGTCTTGATGTTCATGTCGTTCAAGGTGCGAACGACCTCCAGACCGGCCAGCACGCCGAGCACGCCGTCATATTTGCCGCCGGTCGGCTGGGTGTCGAGATGGCTGCCGACATAGACCGGCAGGGCATCGGGGTCGGTGCCCTCGCGGCGCATGAACATGGTGCCCATCTTGTCGACGCCCATGGTCAAACCGGCCTCGTCGCACCATGTCTTGAACAGGGCGCGGCCCTCGGCATCCTCGTCGGTGAGCGTCTGGCGGTTGTTGCCGCCGGCAATGCCGGGGCCGATTTTCGCCATTTCCATCAACGTGTCCCAAAGACGATCGCTGTTGATGCGCAGGTTTTCTCCGGGAGCCGCCATGGTCTGATCCTTCTCGTCGATTTCAGTGATATGTGGCACGGGCCGCGGGGGCGGTGCCGATGTCCGTTGCCGTCAGCATAGTCCCTGGCGCGCGTCCGGGAAAGGTCGTCATGTGTGGCATTTGGGGAAGAATGAGCTGCGGCTGCACCAGTCTGCGGCAGGCCGGTATGATGCCCCCAGCACTGTCTGTCGGCTCTTGCGCGTACCCGCATTGCATATCTGACGCCCCTCCAGGCAGAGATCAGTGTGCGATCCGGTTCCTTGCCGGTTTATTTCGCTTTTCAAATCTGACCATTTGGTCAAAGATAGCATTCCTGACCAATTGGTCAAGTGAAAATCCGCGTGGACACACGTCGGCGTTGTGGCTAAGATTCCGGCATGGGAACCATGGTGTTGAAATCCGTAAAGTCGAAACCGTCCGACCTTCGCATCGAGAAAGAAAAGGCCATCCTGGACTCCGCCGAACGGATTTTCGCCGAACATGGTTTCCGGGGCGCCACGACGCAGATGATCGCCGACGATGCCGGTATTCCGAAGGCCAATCTGCACTATTATTTCCCGACCAAGGAAAGCCTCTACACCCAGGTTGTGAAGAACATTTTCGATATCTGGCTGGATGCCGCGGACTCGTTTGATCGTGAATCCGATCCCTATCGGGCGCTGTCCTCCTATATCGACAAGAAGATGGAGATCTCGCGGCAATATCCCTATGGCTCGAAAGTGTGGGCCAACGAGGTCATCCACAATGCGCCGATCATTCAGGACTACCTGGAAACAACACTCAAGGAATGGTCCGCGACCCGGGAACAGGTGATCCAGGGCTGGATCGACGCCGGCCTGATGGACCCGGTGGAACCGAAATATCTGCTTTACATGATCTGGGCGACGACCCAGCATTATGCGGATTTTGTGCACCAGATCGAAACCCTGAACGACGGCAGGCCGCTGGGAGAGGCGGACTGGGCCAATGCCTGCCGCGACGTGAAGAAGATCATTCTCGGCGGTATCGGCCTGTCGGCAAAAGCCGATCTCTGTGAAAAGTCCGCTCTCCACGATACGACGGGCTGGTCCTGATGGCGCGGGCGGCGGCGACCCGGCGGTCGACCAGAATTCAGCGCGAAAAGACCGAACTGGTGCTGGAAGCGGCGCTGGAAGTGTTTTCCGCCTACGGTTTTCGCGGTTCGACCATCGACCAGATCGCCGGGCAGGCCGGCATCTCCAAACCCAACCTTCTGTACTATTTCGACAGCAAGGAGGCGATCCATTCCGTGCTGCTGCAGCGGCTGATGACAAAATGGCTGGCGCCGTTGTACGAACTCGATGAAGACGGCGACCCGATCGAGGAGATCCGGCGCTATATCCGGAAAAAACTCGAGATGGCGCGGGACCATCCCCGCGAAAGCCGTCTCTTTGCCAATGAAATTCTGCAGGGCGCGCCGAGGATCCTGGATATGCTGACCGGAGAGCTGAAGGTTCTGGTCGATGAAAAGGCGTCGGTTCTGCGCGGCTGGATGGACGCGCGCAAGCTGGTGGTCTGCGATCCCTATCACCTGATCTTTTCGATCTGGGCGACAACCCAGCATTATGCGGATTTCGACGTGCAGGTGCGCGCGGTGCTGGGGGCGGATGACGAGGCGCGGTTCGAGGATGCCGGCGCGTTTCTGGAGAACCTGTTTTTGCGCGGTTTGCGGCCGTGATGATGCAGGCAAGTTGAGCACGTTATCCCGGGATTAACCATATTGCATGTAAAAATACCTACGGATTCGTGGGGGTTACATGCCGATGTCGGGAAAATTTCAAAAAACTTTCTTCAAGATTGCCGGCCATGGTCGTCGGCGCCGCGTTTCTGTCGGCACTTGTCGTCCGCATTGTCAGTTTCAATACGGCGAAAGAACAGGCAATCACCGCCCATAATTTGAAGACGGAGGCGCTGCTCTCGGCCAAGCAGCAGGAATTGTCGACTTATCTGAACAATATTGAAAAAGATATCGCGATCATTGCGGCAAACCCGGGCACCAAATACGCCCTCAATGCCTTTGTCGGCGGCTGGGAATCGTTCTACGAAAATCAAACGGAAATTCTGCAGAAGACCTACATTACCGACAATCCGCATCCGACCGGCGAAAAGGAAAAGCTGGATTACGGTCCGGACAAGACGATTTATGACGATGTTCACGCCAACTATCACCTCTGGTTTCGAAAACTGCTCAAAGAGCGCGGATATTACGACATCTTCCTTTTCGATCTGGAGGGAAACCTTCTCTACACCGTGTTCAAGGAACTGGATTTCGCGACAAACCTGAACACCGGCGAGTGGAAGGATTCCGATCTCGGCAATGCCTACCGGGCAGCGCTGGCTGCGGAAGAACCCGGCCAGATTTCGTTTTTCGACTTCAAGCCCTATGCGCCGTCCCACGGCGCGCCGGCAAGCTTCATGTCCGTTCCGGTCTTCGACAAGGGCAACAAGAAGGGCGTTCTGGTCTACCAGATGCCGATCGATGCCATCAATTCCGTCATGGCAAGCACAACCGGAATGGGCGAGACGGGAGAAACCTTCATTGTCGGGCCGGACCGTCTGTTGCGCAACGATTCCAGCTTGACCGAGGAAAACGACATTCTGTCGACCCGGGTCGACAATTCCGCGATTGCCGATGCACTGGCCGGGTCCAATGGCAGCGTCATCGCCGAAAATGCACAGGGGCATGCCGCGATCTTTAGCGCCCGTCCCATCAATTTCAGCGGCGCGAACTGGGCCCTGGTCGCCGTTCAGCATACATCCGAGATCTATGCCCCGATCACGTCGATGCGGAACCAGATGGTGCTGTTCACGCTTGGCGTTCTGCTCGTGCTGGCGCTTGTCGGCTATTGGATGTCACGGTCCGTGACCCGTCCGATATCGACGCTGGTCGATCAGATGGGGCACCTGGCCGAGGGGGATGTCGACATCGACCTGAAAAGCATCAACCGCCAGGACGAAATCGGCGACATGACACGCGCGGTTGCCGTCTTCCGCGACAATGCGATCGAACGCGCCCGTCTGCGCGACGAGAGCGAAGAGGCGGCGAAGGCGAGCAGGATGCGCGAGAAGCGGATCGACGCCCTGATAGGCGATTTCCGGTCTCTCGTGCGCACGAGCCTCGACCGGGTCGGAACCAATACCGAAGACATGCAGTCCACGGTTCAGTCGCTGACGGCGACGGCGGACGAAACAACCGTCCAGGCCAGCGCCGCCAGCTCGGCGTCGGAAGCCGCATCGCAGAATGTTCAGGTCGTGGCGACGGCGGCCGGCGAACTGGCCGGCTCCATAGAGGAGATCGGACGACAGATTACCGACACGAACAAGATCATCAGTCAGGCAAATGATGCGGCGGACGCGACGAACATCAAGGTCGCCGGACTTTCGGAGGCGGCCAGCAGGATCGGCGCGGTCGTTTCGCTCATTCAGGACATTGCCGAGCAGACAAACCTGCTGGCTCTGAACGCGACGATCGAAGCCGCCCGCGCCGGGGAGGCCGGCAAAGGGTTTGCCGTCGTTGCCTCGGAAGTCAAGGAATTGGCCACGCAAACCGCAAAGGCGACGGAGGAAATCTCCTCCCAGATCACCAACATCCAGTCGGAGACGGAGTCGGCCGTTGCCGCCATTGGCGAGATTTCGGAGATCATGAAGGACGTGAACGTCAAGACGGAATCGATTGCAACGGCGGTCGAGGAACAGGGCGCGTCCACGGCCGAGATTTCGCGCAATGTTCAACAGGCCGCGGCCGGTTCGGCGACCGCGTCGGAGAATATCGGCGGCGTGACCCTCGCGGCCAACGATACGGCCCAGTCGATCGGCCTCATCATGAATGCGGCACAGGACGTTTCCCGGCAGTCATCGTCGTTGCGCGAGGTGGTCGAAGAGTTCATCGAAAAGGTCAATGCCGCCTGACGATCGACCGGAAGGCGGTATCACCGGTTTCTGACGATTCTCGTTATTCCGCCGCCTCCGACATGGGGTTGTTCGGGTGCTGGGTCCAGTTGGCGTAGGTCGGATCGACCACCTTGCCTGTGCGCTTGTCCAGATCGCCCGCCGGCAGGGGTTCCATGGTGATGCAGTTTTCGACCGGGCAGACATTGACGCAGAGATTGCAGCCGACACATTCCTCGTCGATGACTTCGAACTTGCGGACCCCGTCGACCATGTTGGTGATCGCCTGGTGGGACGTGTCCTCGCAGGCAATGTGACAGCGGCCGCACTGGATGCAGGCCTCCTGGTCGATCCGCGCCTTGGCGACATAGTTCAGGTTGAGATATTGCCAGTCGGTGACGTTGGGAACCGCGCGGCCGGTGAACGCTGCGAGATCGGCATGACCTTCCGAGGTCATCCAGTCCTTCAGCCCCTCGATCAGTTCCTGGACGATCTTGAAGCCATAGGTCATGGCCGCCGTACAGACCTGAACGTTGCCGGCGCCGAGCGCCATGAATTCTGCGGCGTCGCGCCACGTGGTAATGCCGCCGATGCCGGATATCGGCAGGCCGCGGGTTTCCGGGTCGCGGGCAATGTCGGCGACCATGTTGAGGGCAATCGGTTTCACCGCCGGACCGCAATAGCCGCCATGCGATCCCTTGCCGTCGATCGAAGGTTCCGGCGAGAAGGTCGACAGGTTGACCGAGGTGATCGACGAGACCGTGTTGATCAGCGAGACCGCGTCGGCGCCGCCGGCCTTGGCGGCCCGGGCCGGATAGCGGATATCGGTAATGTTCGGCGTCAGCTTGACAATGACCGGCATGCGGGTCGTCTGCTTGCACCAGCGGGTGACCATCTCGATATAGTCCGGGACCTGGCCGACGGCGGCGCCCATGCCGCGCTCGCTCATGCCGTGGGGACAGCCGAAATTCAGTTCGATGCCGTCGGCGCCCGTATCTTCGACCTTGGCCAGGATTTCCTTCCAGCAGACTTCCTCGCACGGCACCATCAGCGACACGATCATCGCCCGGTCCGGCCAGTCGCGCTTGACCCGCTTGATTTCCTGCAGGTTGGTTTCGAGCGGACGGTCCGTGATCAGCTCGATATTGTTGAGGCCGAGCAGACGCCGGTCCGCGCCCCAGACAGCGCCGTAGCGCGGCCCGTTGACGTTGACGATGTGCGGGTCGAGGCCGAGCGTTTTCCAGACGACACCGCCCCAGCCGGCCTGGAAGGCGCGCACGACATTGTATTCCTTGTCCGTCGGCGGCGCGGAGGCCAGCCAGAACGGGTTCGGGGATTTGATGCCCAGGAAATCATTGCGAATATCAGCCATAATTTTCTCCCTCCTGTCCGCCCGGTCTACCGGCTCAGCGTTTCGTGGATGTTCTGTGCCGCATCGCGACCATGGGCAACGGCCGAGACCGTCAGATCCTCGCCGCCGGCAATGCAATCGCCGCCGGCCCAGACCCCGGCCATGCTGGTCCGATAGTCGGCATCGACCTTGATGCGGCCGCCTTCCAGCGCGAGCGGATTGGCGCCTGCGACGAAGGGCTGTTCGTCCAGGGCCTGCCCGATCGCCTTGAAGACCTGGTCCGCCTGCAAGGTGATGGTTTCACCGGTGCCGGCGAGCCGGCCGTCCCGTTCGGCGGTGTATTCGAGCTCGATGCCCGATGCTTTGCCGGATTCGGAAAACACGCGTTTGGGCTGCAGCCAGTGGCGGATCACGACGCCCTTCGACGTCGCCAGGTCCTGTTCGTAGCGCGAGGCGTTCATGCGCTCGCGACCGCGGCGGTAACAGATGGTCACGTCCTCGGCGCCGAGCAGCTTGGCCTGGATGGCGACATCGATCGCGGTCATGCCGCCGCCGATGACAACCACGCGCCGTCCGACCGGCAGCGCCGACAGGTCGCCGGCTTGGCGGATTTCAGAAATGTAGCCGATCGCATCGCGGACGCCGCCCGTATCCTCTCCGTCGGCGCCGAGCGCATTGACCGCTGCCAGGCCGGCGCCAAGGAAGACCGCGTCGAACCGTTCCGCCAGGTCATCGAGATGCACGTCGCGCCCAAGCGCCTTGCCGGCCTCGATCGTGATGCCGCCGATCGCGGTGACATAGTCGACTTCGGCCTGGGCGAATCCGTTCGTGGTCTTGTAGGCGGCAATCCCGAATTCATTGAGGCCGCCGGGTTTTTTGCCGGCATCGTAGATTGTCACGTCGTGACCGTAGCCGGCCAGTTTGTGGGCGCAGGCAAGGCCGGCCGGCCCGGCGCCGATCACGGCCACATTCTTGCCGGTCGATGGCGCGCGCTCATAGAATTGCCGGTTTTCGGCCATGGCGACATCGGTCGAATAGCGCTGCAACTGCCCGATCTTGACCGGTTTGCCTTCCGCGATTTCGCGCACACAGACCTGTTCGCACAAGGTCTCCGTCGGACAGACCCGGGCGCACATGCCGCCGAGGATGTTCTGGTCGAAGATCGTCTTCGCCGATCCGAGCGGATTGCCGGTCGAGATCTGGCGGATGAACATGGGAATGTCGATGGAGGTCGGACAGGCCGTCACGCATGGCGCATCGTAGCAGAAATAGCAGCGGTCGGCCTCGACCCGCGCTTCGTGCTCATTGAGCGGTGGGTGCAGGTCGGAAAAATTCTCCGCATAGGTCTCAGCTTCGAGCCGTCCACCGACGACTCCGTTTGCGTATCGATTGTCGGTCATTGTCCTCCACCTCTGGCCAGCCTGGCCGTTTCCTGTTCCGGAATTTGCGAAGATCATACTGCAATCTAAAAATTTATCAAATGGTAAAATAATAGATCGAACGCGCAACGAAGACCCTTCGCATTGCCGGTGCAAGCCGGAACCGCTGTCGACAAAAGGCGTGGAAAGACATGTCAATGGACTGTCTCACACTATTGTCGGTCAGACCTTGCGTGAGTCGGCTCGCCAGGTGGTGTCCGACAGCTGTGAGGATGACCAAAATGCGCCGCGGCGCTTCGATCGGTCTTGCAGGACAGTGTAAACAGGGTGAAATCTGATCGGCAGGCGTCTGTTGGCGCTGCAGCCAGGTTTGCCATGGATGGAGCTGCGACAGCCAATTCGAGACAGACGGAGGTCGGCTGAAAACCCGAGCGGCACTAACCGGTTTTGGCCACCGTGACGATCGCTGCCGCAACTTCGAGCATGGCAGTGTCTCTTCCGGCTTCAAACGCGGATTTCATCGCCGCGTGGATCACCTCTTCGGCGGATTTGGCGTCGTCCGGAATAAGAACGTCGGGTTCCTTGGCTATCCAGTCTTCAAACTTCATGCGCGGCTCTCCTGTCGATCCAAGATCGAACAGTCTTCTGGTGCTCAACTCGTTCCTGTCGGATGACCGCATCACCATTCCCGACAGGGTTTGACAAAACAAGTCCCGTTCCGGGCACTTTCGGACAGGACAGAGGTAAATTTGCCCGTTGGGTTGTCGCAAATCGACGGTCCGCCGCCGCACATTTGCCGATTTGCATCTGCGACACTGACGGGACCCATACTAAGCACTTTTACAGAGTCTCCTTGCACCAGGATTCTTGCGCAGGCAAGATCCGAAAGGCGTTAACGCAGGGAAATCTGATGAATGTGATCGGCGGCGACCTGCTTGCGCCGTGAAACCTGTCCGACAGTTGGGGCGCTCAGCCGGAGCATTAATTTGACTGCGTCACAAACTCAGAGGTTTGAAACCCACCGGCCTCATCCTGAGGTGCATCAAACACGGGTGTTCCCGTGTTTGCCCCTTTAAGTGTCCACATCGGGAACACCCGATGTGGATGCGAAGCGGAGCCTCGAAGGACGATCCACTGCCCGCCATCCGTCCTTCGAGGCTCGACTTTGTCGAGCACCTCAGGATGAGGTTGAGAAATAGGAACATCGTTGTGTCGTGGGACCTTTGCGGCATTCAAGCCGGTCCGTCTTAGCCGAATCACACTTGAAGGGCCGCCCGATTGACGTGCTGTTGCGGCCGGTAAACCGACCGATGCAGGGACAAGAGGCCGGACTCCGCCTTAATTCGCCGATGCGCCGCAGACCCGGATCTTGAGCGAACCCGGTAGCTTGGTGTTGGCGTCGCCGCAGGCCAGATCAAGACGTTTCTGGACCAGCCCGCGCGTGCCGGACAGGTCGACGCCGCTGAAATTGGTGCGCCGCAACAGGGCGTGGTCGAGGGTTGCGTTGCCAAACCTGGCGCCGGTGAAATCGACGCTGGAAAGATCCGCCGAGGTCAGGTCCGCGCCGCTGAAATCGCTGCCGGGAGCTTTCGCCCGGCCGAGATCGGCATCCTCAAGATCCGCCCCGGCGAAATTCGCGCCGGTGAGGTTGGACCGTTCCATGTCGATTTCATTCATCTTGGCGCCGCGAAACACGGCATCATGCGCGTCGGCCCGGCGCAGGAAAGCCCAGCGCAGGTCGGCTTCCGCCATGTCGACGCCCGTCAGGTTGGCGCCGCCGAGATCGGCGGAACGCAGATCGACCTGGCCGGCAAACCGAGCCCCCTGCAAATCGCTCTTTTCGAGATCCACGCCGCGCATTTGCGCCCGGCTGAAATCGGCGCCCTTGAGATCGGCTTTCTCCAGTTCCGTGCGGCGCAAATCCGCGCCGACAAACCGGGCGCCCGGCAGCACGGCCTCCTTCATGTCCGCCTCGCGCAGATTGGCATCCTCGAAATTCGCGTCGGGAAGGTTGATCGCGCGCATCGACATCAGATGCAGCCTGCAGGACCGACAGCCGCCATCGTCCATCATCTTTTGCATGGCGTCGGCCAGTGCGGGGACCGGGGCAGACAGCGGGATTCCCAGGACGGCGAGAACGGCCAGTACGGACAAACGTGAGTTCATGGCGGAGACCAATTGCAAAAACCAATACGGGCAGCCTACGCAGTCTTACGATTGCACGCAAGACCGGGCTTTCACCTGTGGTTGACGCCGCCGGTTTTCATAAATCTCGGTTAACGCTCCAGACTGTCACGCATTCTGGCTATTGCCCCGGTTGGCGCGTCGTTTTCAGCCATAAGGCTGAACAACTCCTGATTGAGGCGCGCGAGGATCGCCGGATCGGTGTCCCTTGTTCTTCGGGCGGGACCGTCGTCTCTCTCGGCGAAGCGACCGCACGCTTGACACACAAGTGCACTGTGATCGGGAGCGCTGTTCTTAATGTCTGGTGCTGGAGCTATCGCGGACGTGCTGCTGGAAGGCTTGAAACGGTAGAAAATGGCCCAAAGCCGCCGGTCAGTTTCTGTCAAGTTATTGGCCGTCTGTTCGCAGGTCACTCACCTGTTTCATTGAAACTCGTTGTTCTTGCCACACGCAATACACAACGCCCTTCCACAACACCAGTACCGACTTGAACAGGCTCTTAGCTGCCTGCGTGGCAGAGGGAAATTTTGACAGCACCTCTTCATGTAAAACATCGAATTCGTTCATATTCAGATAAATCGCAAGATTCACACCGTCCCCATATTTACCATCTCCGGCATTTGTTGCCTTATTCTTCGCCGCCGTCTCTAGCCATTGAATTCCCTCCCTCCCGCGACGAAACCAATCCTCACCGGGATCTTCCTCCAATTCCAAATCCCCGCCTATATTTTTGTACTCCTGACCTCGCCTCCGCCCGGGTTCCAACGCCTCTGTAGCCTCAAACGACTCCAGACCATTTCGTGATATTAGTTCGAAGTCAGGGCGGTCTGCAATTGTAAGTCTGACTTTGTCGGCACTCCAAGCCGATGCCACTTCGGAGGCGACATATGCGTCGCGCAAGAAATCGAATCCTCCCTGATTAAAATAGATCTCAGAATTTATCTGCGAGACGATTTCTTGGTAACAGCCCTTGAATTCTTTGACTGTTTGCCAAGTTGACAACCTCGCTTGAAAACTCTTCCTCAGTTTCTTTGGAATTCGGGTGGGTTTCATTTTTAGCTCAACTTCTTTGATCTATACATTTACTGCTGTTCCGAGTTGCAATCTCGGTCTATTTGATGGCCAGAATTGGCCCTGAGGAGACATCAAACGTAGACCGGTGACCATTGCCGACTGTTCAGGATCGTGTAAAGATTGACTATGTCGCTCCCTTCCATTCTCCCACCGTACTTCCTCTGCCCGCACTGCAGTGCAACGAATAATTTCCCAGAAGCTGCCGCCGAGGCGTTTTTTCGGGATTTGGGCTTGAGGTGCCGTTCTTGCGATCAGCCATTTGACTGGTGGGATGCCAGCGTGAAGAACATAAAAGACAATCACATGACCACACGAGCGTTCGAGTTTGTGGGTGCGCAAAATATAGTATTTAAGTTCAAACTATCGCCGGAGGAAAGAAAGATTATCGATTTCGGTGATTACGGTGTTCCCAGCGAAGCGAGAATACTCGCTGTCAATTATTCGACTGAGGGGCCGCTCAATCCAATTCAGTGGCATACTAATCATTTGATTGAAACCGAACTTACTTGGGGAGGTAGGCTGCAGCCGCATGAAGTACATTTGTGGCCCATTTCGCCCACCGGAGAAAAGTCAGAAACATAGATTAACTGCCTAGTGACATGGGTTGTGGCATCCCCTGATGATCCGTCAGCAACCAATCTAGTAGAAGCGTTCGCCGCTTATGCCAGGAATTGCTACAAAGACGCGGTCATCCCCGCCAATGTCGCTGTGGAGACTGCGTTCGCCAGGGTGCTCAATTCGTATCTCTCGCTGTTTGCAGGCAAGAAGCGTGTTGAGGATTTTTTGGAGAACAACGCCACGTATTCATCACAACTGAATGTTATGTTGCCGGTACTTGCGAAACTCAATGACTGCCCGGTGATGCCGGAGAATGTTCGCGGCTCTCTGAACAAACTTCGGAGGTTTCGAAACGATCTTGCCCACGACGGGCACATCGAGCAACATCTTAGCAAAGACGTCATGGCAGAGTTGCTAGCTGCAGCTACCCTAGGAACAGCGTACATCCGGTTCTTCGAGCAATCCGTCCACAATCAAACAAGAGTATAGTTTCGTCGTCATCATCCACCATTCATGGCAGCACGGATAGGGGAGACACGATCGGCCTTTTAGCCAGGCATTGAACGGAATTAGCACATTGACAAAGAACTGCCGGTCCGACCTTCGCTGGCTGCTGAGGGTAGACGGGCCAGCCTGAGGCATATCGACGGCTATCAGAGGGTAATCTGCGGCCTTGATCGCGCGTGACCTAATCAGTGGGTCGTGGCCACTTTGTCTATCTTTCGCTTGGCGGTCAGTGCTCACCTTGTCGGAAATGTCGAAGTGCTCCAATCCGGACGGGAGATGCGAACCTATTCGGCATAATGTAGACTGCAAAAAATTCTTATGAAACTGAAGGCTAATAAGGCTGAGCGATGGACAACGCAAAAGAGTACATAATTGAATATTACAAAGCATTGATACAAGGGCAAATTGCCAATATCAATAATCAATCCAGAGCTATAATAGACTACGGTTTGATGCTAGCAAGAACGTCAACTATATTAAATGGAGGAGCTTTGGCAATATTGCCTACCGTATACATCAGGTCAGATCTACCCAGTATTACTGTTACCAACATTGTTCAATATTCTGGAATGTTTTTTTTGGTTGGATTATTGTTTTCCGCGTTAAGTGGTTTTGTAATATTTAAAAATTGGTCTGAGAATTTAAATAATTCGATACGAGAGTTGGACGCATCTAAAGCGTCAATTTCTATATTATTTGGTGATGAGGAGTACAAAATAAATACAAATAAGTATATAGAAAAAATTAATAGCGTAATAAATGATAACGATTACAAAATTGAAAAATCCTACCTTTACGGAAATTTGTGGGGTTTTATTTCTTATGGAAATTTTTTTATTGGCTGTGTAATTGCTGCTTCTCAAATCAGCTAATTTAAAATAGATGAAACGGCAAGAAAACAAAGGATGGCGACGTAACGTTCGACGCGCTCCTCGGGATTCTCTTCTCTTCGATTTGCGGCAACTTCGTCAACGCCTTCCACGTCAACATCTGCCAAAACGGAACGCAGTACGTTCGGGATACTGCTAAAGCCGTTTTTTGAACTTTCATTCGTACATGGAGGAAGGGCGGTTTAAAATCTTCCTTGGCCACTTGAATCCCATGCGTTATCTTTAGGAGAAGGGTGTCATCCACTTCCGCTCCTGGCACATTTCACCCGTACCGGGGCTCGCCCCAAAATGTCGCAAGCTGGGTGCCAACCGGACATCCTCTGCAATGGCGTCAACAGCGCAGGTGGACGAGGCCTCGACCCGGTCAGTCCGCCAGATGACAGGCGGCGGCGTGGGACTGTTCCAGCCTGCGAAGATCCGGTCGTTCCGTCCTGCATTGATCCACGGCGATCGGACATCTGGGGTGGAAATGACAGCCGGGCGGCGGTGACAGGGGTGAGGGGATTTCTCCTTCGATCGGCGTCAGGCGCACAAGGGCATCGTCCTCCAGGACCAGTTTCGGGACGCTGTCCAGAAGGCCCCTGGTATAGGGGTGTTTGGGATTGGCATAGACGTCCTCGGTGGGCCCGCTTTCGACGATCCGGCCGAGATACATGATCGCCATACTGTCGGATATGTGGCGCACGACGGACAGGTCATGCGAGATGAAAATCAGCGTGATCGAAAGCTCGCGGCGCAGTTGCAGGAACAGATTGACGATCTGTGCCTGGATCGAGACATCGAGGGAGGCGACAGGTTCGTCGCATACGAGCACATCGGGCTGCATGGCAAGGGCCCGCGCAATCGCGATGCGCTGGCGCTGGCCACCGGAAAACTGGTGCGGAAACCGCTCCATCAGCCCGGGGTCCAGTCCGGCCCGGGTGAGGTGGGTGGCGACATAGTCCGCCTGTTCGGACTTTGAAATCAGGCCGTGCGCGAGCGGCCCCTCGGCGATGATATCCCCGACCCGCATGCGCGGATCGAGCGAGGCGAACGGGTCCTGAAAGATCGTCTGTACCCGGGTTCCGAGCTTGCGGCCGCCGCCGCGAACCGGGGCGCCGTCGATGCGGGCATCGCCCTCGGTCGGCGACATGATGCCGGCTATGATGCGCCCGAGCGTGGACTTGCCGCAACCGGATTCGCCGACAAGGCCGAGTGTCTCGCCGCGGTTGATCCTCAGCGAGACGCCGTCGACGGCATGCACCGAGCGGTTTTCAACACTGGCGCCAAGTTTTGCCGCGATCCGGTCGCCAAGGGTCAGGACCGGCGAAAACGTCTTCTTGACATTCTCCACGATCACGAACGGGTCGGCGGCCTTCGCAATGTCCGTGCCGGTGTCCGCGTGATTGTCGGCGGTCGCACTCATGCCGCTCCCTCCGGTCGTATCGGCGTGTGGCAGCGGTAGCCGCGCTCGCCGGTTTTTGTCGCGGCCGGGTCGGTGGTGCAGACGTCGGTCGCCCGGTCGCAGCGCGGCATGAACGGACAGCCCTCGGGCAGATCGAGCAGTGACGGGGTCGTGCCGGGGATCTGGTTCAGATCCGTGCCGGGCCTTGCAAGCGCCGGAAGCGACCGCAGCAGTCCGGCCGTATAGGGATGATGCGGATCGCGCAAGACCGTCGCCACCGGCCCCTCTTCGACGATCCGGCCGGCATACATGACCAGCAGCCGGGTGGCGAGGGTCGAGACGGTCGCGAGATCATGACTGATCCAGACCAGCGCGGTGCCGTTTTCGCGGGCGAGGTCGCGGACTTCGGTCAGGATCTGCGCCTGGATCGAGACGTCGAGTGCGGTGGTCGGCTCGTCGGCGATGATGACCTCGGTGCCGTGCAGGAGCGCGATGGCAATTGCGACGCGCTGGCGCATGCCGCCGGAAAACTGATGCGGATAGGCATCGAGGCGGGCGCGGGCCTCCGGGATGCCCACCCGCGTCAGCACCTCCGCCGCGCGATCGCGGGCGGCGTTCCTGGAAACGGTTTGGTGGGCCTGGAGCGCCAGCCGCATCTGGGTGCCGACAGTGAGCACCGGATTGAGGGTCATCATCGGATCCTGGAAGACCATGGCGATGCGGGCGCCGCGCACCTTGCGCATGTCGCGGTCTCCAAGGCCGACCAGTTCTTTGCCGTTGAGCCTGACCGATCCGCCTACGACCCTCCCGGGGGGATCGACCAGGCCGATCAGCGAAAATCCGGTGACCGATTTTCCGGATCCGGATTCCCCGACGAGCCCGACGATTTCGCCCGGCCGCACGGTGAACGAGACACCGTCGACGGCCTTTACCGTGCCGGCGCGGGTAAAGAAATGGGTGCGCAGATCCTCGACTTCCAGAATCGGAGCCCGGTTGCTCGCATCGGGCGACGGACCGGCCGGGGCTGGCTGCGCGCCGGTCATCGGTTCAGCCTCGGATTGAGGATGTCGCGGACATGGTCCCCGACAAGATTGATGGCGACAATCAGGATGATCAGGGCGATACCGGGATAGACGGAAATCCAGTAGCGGCCGCTCATCATGTATTTTACTCCGTTGGATATCAGCATGCCAAGCGACGGTTCGGTCACCGGCAGGCCCAGACCCAGAAACGACAGGGTCGCCTCCAAAGCGATCGCGTAGGCGATCTGCACCGTGGCGACGACGATCAAAGCCGGCATCGCGTTCGGCAGCAGATGGCGGAACACGATGCGCGCGTTGGAGAGCGGTGTCGCCATCGCCGCCTCGATGTAATCCTTGGAGCGCTCGGCCGAGGCCGCGCCATAGGCCGTGCGGGCGAAATAGGCGTACTGGGCCGCGACCAGGGCGGTAATCAGCGGGCCGACGCCCTGGCCGAGTGCCGCGACAAGCACCAGAGCCAGGAGGATCGGAGGGAACGACAATTGCAGGTCGATGACCCGCATCAGGAAGGTTTCGGTAAGGCCGCGCGCATAGGCGGCGACGATCCCGACCGTGGTTCCGATCACCAGCGCAAGAAAGCCGGCGCTGAGGCCGATCTGGATGGAAACGCGCAGACCGTAAAGGATCGCCGACCAGAGATCGCGGCCCTGTGCATCGGTTCCAAGCCAGTGCATATATCCGCCGGAGCCGATGAACCCGGGCGGCCGGCGGGCGTCGCGCAGCGACAGTCCGGACAGATTGTAGGGATCCTGCGGTGCGATGAACGGCGAAAACAGGGCCAGGATCAGCATGATGGCGACGACGACCAGCGCGCCGAGCGCCACCTTGTCCTCGCGAAAGCGGGCCCAGAAATTTCTCAGCGGCGAAACCGCGCCGGTTTTCTGCGGTTTGGATGGGGACATGCTCATTCGCTCGTCCCCCGCCGCAGGCGCGGATCGAGCACCGCATAGACGATATCGACGCACAGGTTCACGGTCACGAACAGGCCGGCGGTCAGGATCAGATAGGCGACCATGACCGGCCGGTCGAGATTCTTGATGGAATCGATGATCAGTTTGCCGACGCCTGGCCAGGAGAAAATGGTTTCCGTCACAACGGCAAAGGCCAGCGTCGAGGCGAGTTCGAGCCCGAACACGGTGACGATCGGAATTGAAATCAGCTTCATCACATGGCGGGCGATGATGGTCGCCTCCGACAGGCCGGCGGCCCGCGCGAACTTCACCGTATCGGTGAGCATGATTTCGCGGGTTCCGGCACGGGCCAGCCGGATCATGATCGCCAGTTTGAACAGGGCCAGGTTCGTCGCCGGCATGATGATATGCGACCAGCCGTTCGGCGTGAGCACGCTCCAGCCGATCCCGAAAACCTCGACCGTGTCGCCGCGGCCCCCAGAAGGGAGCCAGCCGAGATTGACGGCGAAAGTCAGGATCAGGATCAGGCCGACCCAGAATGTCGGCACGGAAAAGCCGAGGATCGAGACGCTCATGATGATCCGGGCGCCGAAGCTCTCCGGTTTGTAACCGGCGTAGACACCCAGCGGAACGCCGATGAAAAGCGCACCGAGAACGGCGGTCAGCACCAGCTCCAGCGTTGCCGGGAACCGGCCGCCGATCAATTGCAGGACCGGTTCGTTATAGATGTAGGATCGCCCGAGGTCGCCCTCGAACAGGTTGCGGACAAACAGGAAATATTGTTCGAAAATCGACTTGTCGAGACCGAAGCGGGCGATGGTGCGTTCGCGCACCTCCTGGGTTGCCTCCGGCGGGATCAGCACTTCCATCGGATTGCCGATCGCATAGACGCCGGCAAACACGATCATCGACATGACAACCATGATGACAATGCCCTGAAGCAACCGGTTGAGCATGAAGCCGGTCATGATCGCCTTTCAAGTCCCGGAATGACCGGATCGCGACGGTCGGATCCGCCACAACCATGATAGTCGAAGTGAGGGCGCGCACAATGGCGGCGCGCAAAACAATGGCCGCGAAACGGGTCGCGGCCATTGTCGGATTGCGTTGGATCAGTTGGCTTTCTTGATGAAGAAGGCCTGGGTTTCCTCGTCGGAGCGCGGCGGAACCACGACCTTGGCCGGGTTGCCGGCCCAAACGGCCTGAAGCACGACGATCGAAATGTAGGCACGGTCGGCCATGGTCAGTTCCATCGCCTTTTCGAACAGGGCGCGGCGCTTGTCCGCGTCGAGTTCCTGAGCGCCTGCCTGAAGCAGCTTGTCGACTTCCTCGTTGTGATATTCGATCCGGTTGAACGCGCCCATCTTGACTTCTTCGTTCGGGGAATGGGCCAGCGAACCGAGCGTGTAGGACGCTTCGCCGGTCAGGGTGCCCCAACCGTTCATGAAGGCGGAATATTCCTTGCGGGCCTGCGCCGGGAAATAGACCGTTTTCGAGATCGCATTGACTTTGGTGTCGATGCCGACCTGGGAGAACATCTGGCCGAGCGCCTCGCAGATCGCTCCGTCGCCGGGAAGCCGGTCGCTGGTGCAATAGAGGTCCATTTCGAAACCGTCGGGATAGCCGGCATCCGCCAGGAGCTGCTTGGATTTCGCCGTGTCGTAGACCGGGGTCGGGATCTTTTCGGAGGACCCGAAGAAGCCGAGCGGCATCATCTGGTTGGCCGGATTTCCAAGACCTTCCAGAACGATCTCAACCATGGTTTCACGGTCGATCGCGGAATCGATCGCTTCGCGGACCCGTGCATCGCGCAGCGGATTTGCGTCAAGCGCGCCGCCGCCCTTGGCGCGGATCTTCGGGGTCTTTTCGCGCTGGTCGAGTTGCAGGTTCATGACATAGACGGAATCGCCGATGAATGTCTTGACCTTCGGATCGTTGGCGAGCGCCAGATAGTCGGCTGACGAAACGTAGTTGATGACGTCCACATCGCCGGCTTTCAGGGCCGCCAGACGGGAGGAATCGTCGGAGATTTCCTTGCGTGTCACCTTGGCCCAGTCGCCCTTGCCGCGCCAGTAATCGTCGAAGCGCTCCAACACCAGGTCGCCCTTCGGTGACCAGGAGACGAACTTGTAGGGTCCGGTGCCGATCGTTGCCTTTCCGGAATTGAATCCGTCGGCGGAGGTTTCCGGTGTCGAATAATCCTTTGCCGCCTCGGACGACACGATGAACAGACGGACAAAATCGAACGGCAATGTCGCCGCCGGGCCGTTGGTGTGGATGTTCAGGGTCAGGTCATCGACGATCTCCACCGACTTGACGCGGCGGACGTAAATTTCCGTGGTCGTCGGTCCGGCGACTTGTGGAATGCGTTCGATTGAGAATTTCACATCTTCCGCGCCAAAGTCCGATCCGTCGTGAAACTTCACGCCGTCGCGGAGCTTGAATTCCCAGGTATCGTTGTCGATCGGTTTCCAGGAAACCGCGAGGCCGGGTTCGAGCTGCAGACCCTCATTGGTCCAGACAAGCGGATCGAAGATGTGTTTGACGGCATCGGCTTGCGGTCCGAGTGCGGAAAAATGCGGATCCATCGATTCCGGTCCGCCGCGCACGCCGACGACGAGATCGTCGGCGCTGACCGCAGTCGCGGTCATGCCGATCCCGGCGGCCAGCAGGAGTGCCAGTGCATTCTGTTTCATGGCTTGATCGTCCCTCTGTTGTTTTGCGGGTCAGAAAGTGCTTGCAGCCGCGCTTGGATACCAAGGGCACTGAACAGGCGGTGTCTCTGATGTTATTAAATCCATTCGGATTAATTCCATTCGGAACTTGTTTCTGTCAGAATGATGGTCCATTCTACCGACGTCAAGACCTAATTTGCAGTCGCCGGATCGCAGACTTCGGCAGAATTGCCAAAAACAGAACGGGCCATGGGTAAAGACACAAAGATAGGTGCCGAGCGCGGCGCCGGGCGTCTCGACGAGATGACCGAGGCAAAGTTGTGGAACAATCCATGTTGGTTGACCTATCGTCTCAACTATCTGGCATTGCGATACAATTTACCGCTGTATTCCTGGGTCGAACAGACATACGGCCTGTCGCGGCCGGAATTCGTGGTGATCTTTTCCCTCGGGTTGAAGGATGGCGCCGTCGCCCGCGACATCGCCACTTCGTCCGGATTTCCGAAAAACACTCTGAGCCGTGCGATCCACAAACTGGTCGGATTGGGCTTGATCGACCGGGCGGAGGATTCCGGTGACCGGCGGCGCGTGGTGCTCACCCTGACGGCGTCCGGCAGGGCTCTGTTCGATGAGGCACTTCCCCGGTTCGTCGGTTTCGAACACATGATGCTGGAAGCCCTGACACCGGAAGAAAGCGCGACTTTGTCCAGCCTTATGGCCAAGCTCGTGCAGGCGTCGTCGGATTGGCCGTCCTCGGTTGACGATGAACGTCTTTCCTCTTCTCGCAGGGACGCGACGTCCCAAAATGACGGCAAACCGGCGCATGACCTGGCGGCGGGCCCCGGAACTCCCCCATGAACCTCTCATTCTGGAATGGAACGAATTGACATGCGCATCAGCGAAATGAACTGGATGGACGTCGAGAAGCAGGTCGCCCGGGACGACCGGTGCGTGCTGCCGATCGGGTCCACCGAACAGCATGCGCAATTGTCCCTGTGCGTCGATGTCATTCTTGCCGAAAGGGTCGCCAACGAAGCCGCCGAACCGCTCGGCCTGCCGGTGTTTCCGGTCATGCCGTACGGCCTTGCGCCCTATTTTGCAGCCTATCCCGGAACCGTGACGTTACGGGTGGAGACGTTGCTCGCCGTGGTTCGCGACATCATCGCATCGCTCGCACGGATCGGATTTCGCCGGATCCTGATCGTCAACGGCCATGGCGGCAATGCGCCGGCCGGCGCGGTGGCAAACGAGATGCTGGTGGACTATCCCGATCTGTCGATCAAGTTTCACAATTGGTGGAACGCACCGAAGACCTGGGCCAAGGTCCAGGAGATCGATCCTTCCGGCAGCCACGCCAACTGGATGGAGAATTTCCCCTGGACCCGGCTCGCCCATGCACCGGCGCCGAGCGAAGCCAAACCGGCGCCGGATATGGGCGCTCTCAAGGCCGCCGCGCCGGACGTCGCCCGCGCGCTTCTGGGCGATGGCGCATTCGGCGGCGACTACCAGAAAGCCGACGACATCATGCAGGCCGTATGGTCCGTGGGCGTGGCGGAAGCCCGCGAAGCACTGGAGGGGCCGTGGCCGATGCGGACATGAACGGGAATGACCTGACCATGGACGGGCGGCCGATCCTGATATGGGGCGCCGGTGCGATCGGCGGCACGCTCGGCGCCTACTGGGCGCGGGCCGGCCAGGATGTGCTGATGGTCGATATTCAGGCCGAGCATGCCGAGCGCTGCGCGAGCGAAGGCCTTGCGATCAGCGGCCCGGTGGAAACCTTTCGCCAGGTCGTGCCGGCGGTGACACCCGATCGGCTGAAAGGCACCTACGATTGCATCGTTCTCGCGGTCAAGGCGCATCACACGGCCGATGCCGCGCATGCCCTGAAACCGCATCTCGGCGATGACGGCTTCGTGCTTTCGGCGCAGAACGGCCTCAATGAGCTGACGATCGCCGATCATGTCGGGGCGGAGCGGACCATGGGCGCCTTTGTCAATTTCGGCGCCGACTGGCATGGACCGGGCGACATCTTGTTCGGCAATCGCGGCGCCGTTGTCGTCGGTGAAATCGACGGAACCGTCCGCGAGCGCACGAAAGCCATGCACAGAGCGCTGCAGATCTTCGAACCGGACGCCGTTTTGACCGATGACATCTGGGCTTACCTGTGGGGGAAACTGGGATATGGCGCGATGCTGTTCGGGACTGCGTTGACGCCGGACTCCATGACGCAGAACTTCGACGATCCCGACCGGGTCAGGGCTTGGCGCGCACTTGGGCGCGAGGTCATGGCCGTCGCCGCCGCCAGAGGGGTTACGCCGAAAGGCTTCAACGGCTTCGACCCGACCGCATTCTGGCCCGGCGCGAGCGATGCCGATGCGGACGTTTCCATCGCCGCACTCGCCGACTTCAACCGCCATACGGCGAAAACCCATACCGGGATCTGGCGGGACCTTGCGGTCCGCAAACGCAAAACGGAAGTCGATCCGCAAGTCGGGGAAATCACCAGGCTTGCCCGTCAGGCGGGAATTGGAACGCCGGCGCTCGATGCGGTTGTTGATCTCATTCACGACATCGAAAACGGAACCCGGCAGCAGTCCCGCGAAACCCTGCAAGTGTTGATTGAGCGATGCAGTTGAGTTTTGAAAACAGAACGGTTCTGGTGACCGGCGCCGCGCAGGGCATTGGCGCCGCGATTGCGCGGGCGTTCAAATCCGCCGGTGCCGCTGTCGTTTTGGCAGATATCGATGCGGACGGCCTCGACGCCGCCTGCGCGCAAATGCAATGCGGTGGCATTGCCGTCGACCTTGGCGATCGCAGCGCCGTTCATGCGCTCGCCGGCCAAATCGCCGAACGATATGAGGGCCTCGATATTGTCGTGCATGCGGCTGGAGGCACGAGAGGGCAGGCCGGCAGGCCGATCGGGGAGATCGACGAACGGGCCTGGCGCGCGATTTTCGAAGCGAATGTGGATGGCGCATTCTGGTTGGCCCAGGCCGCGATACCCTTGTTGCGCGGCAGCGATGCCGCTCGCTTCGTGGCGATCGCGTCCGGCGCCGGATTGCGGCCGTCGCTCACCGGTATTCAGGCCTATACGGCGGCGAAACACGCGCTCGTCGGTCTGGTACGGCAATTGTCCTGGGAGTTGGGGCCGCAGGGCATTACCGCCAATGCTGTCGCACCGGGCTTCGTGCGTTCCAATCCAACGACGGAACGCCAGTGGCAGGCATTGGGTGCGGACGGCCAGGCCCGGCTGGTGGAGTCGATCCACACTCGAAGGCTTGGAACCGCCGACGATATTGCGGCCGCGACCCTGTTTCTGGCAAGCGAACAGGCGGCCTGGATCTCCGGTCAGGTGCTTTCGGTCGATGGAGGGCGGTCATGATCGATCCGGTTCTTATGTGGCTAAATAATGATCGTGAAAATATCATAGATCGGTTGAAGGAGTTGGTTCGGTGTCAATCTGTCAGTACAGACAGCTTTTATTCAGACGGCATGGCCGATGCGCGCGCACTTCTTGTAAGTCGGCTAAATAAAGCGGGCTTCGCCAATGTCGGCGAACTCGAGGCGGGCGGACATCCCGCAATTTACGCGGAATGGCTGGAAGCGCCGGCGGCTCCGACCTTCATTGTCTACGGCCATTATGACGTGCAGCCGCCGGATCCGGTCGACAAATGGCATTCGGCCCCGTTTGATCCGGAGATCCGCGACGGAAGGCTGTATGGGCGCGGCGTTTCGGACGACAAGGGACCGTCCTCCATTGCGCTTGAAACACTCGCCGCGTTTCTGTCCGTCGAGGGGCGGCTGCCGATCAACGTGAAGATCCTGCTGGAAGGCGAAGAGGAAACCGGCAGCGCCACGTTGCGCGCCCTGTTGCGGAAATATTCGGACAGGCTTGCCGCCGACGCGGTGTTGTCGGCCGATGGCGCCCGCTGGCGCGCCGATCTTGCCAGCGTCAATGTGGGGTCGCGGGGCAATGCACGATGCGAAATCGCCCTGAAAACAGCCTCAAAGGATCTGCATTCCGGCCGGTTCGGCGGCGCGGTCCGCAATGCTTTGCATGAGATGAGCGCATTGCTCGCCTCCCTGCACGACAGGGACGGCGGGGCTGCCGTTGCCGGATTTTACGACGGCGTTGTGGAGCTTGACGACAGGGAACGACAGCGGATTGCGGATATTCCGTTCGACGAGGACAGGTTCTTTGACGACATCGGCGCGTCCGCCCGGGGAGAGCCTGGATACTCGGTGCTGGAACAGCTCTGGGCGCGGCCGACCCTGGAGATCAACGGGATGTGGGGCGGCTATACCGGTGAGGGGTCGAAAACCGTCACGCCCTGCGAGGCCTTCGCCAAACTGACCATGCGACTTGTTCCGGGCCAGGATCCGGAAAAGGTCGGCATGGCGCTTGCCGCCCACTTGCGCGCCGCATGCCCGCCGGGTGTCGACCTGTCCATCGATCTGGATCAGGGCGCAAGCGCCGCCTATCTCGTACCGAAGGCACACCCGCTTTTGATGGCAGCCGAGATCGCCATCGAATCGGCCCTCGGCACGGCGCCGGTGCGTGTGCGTACAGGCGGCACGCTGCCCCTGTCCGACATTGTCAAACAGACGCTGGGGCTGGACACTGTCATGCTGTCGTTCTCGACGGCGGACGAGGACTTTCATGCGCCGAACGAGTTTTTCCGGTTGTCGGCGATCGATGACGGGGTTGCAACCTGGGTGAAACTGATCCGCATGCTTGGCGGACATACGCCGGGCCTCTATTCTGTCTTCAAGGGACAAAAGCCCAAAGAACCCTGGCGCGATCTTTATTGAGCCCCAGGCGTGCCAATGATCTTCACAAACCCGAACGGCTCCAGGAGGACCGGATATGATCGAACGCAAGCGCGGCGGCGCTCAAGGACGCAACAAGTCGTCGGCCTACAAGGACCTGGTCTGGACGGTCGCGACATCCTCCGACACATCATTGCCGATCAAGGGGCAGACGCGGCTGACCCTGGAGATGATCGACGCCAACCTTGCCGAACTCGGGTCCGACAGACACAGCATGATTTCCGCGCAGGTCTTTATCGCCAACATGGCCGACAAACCTGCCATGGATGAAGTGTGGTGCGAATGGATCGGAGAGGACCCTGCCCATTGGCCGCAACGGGCGTGTCTCGGTGTGGATCTCGCGGGCGATGATCTTATCGAGATTGTTGTGACGGCGGTTCGAACAGGATGAGGATAGTGGGTTTCTTCGGCGGGCCCGGCGAGTTCGATGTCGGGTGACCCGTTCCACTTTTACACACCAACCTCATCCTGAGGCGCGGAGCGCAGCGGAGCCTTGAAGGACGGATGACGGGCACTGGATCGCCCTTCGAGGCCTTGCTCCGCAAGGCACCTCAGGGTGAGGATAGTGGGTTTCATCGGCGGGCCTGGCATGGCCGATGTCGGGTGATCCCATCCTCTTTTATACGCCAACCTCATCCCGAGGTACGGAGCGCTCGATGTCGGGTGATCCCATCCTCTTTTACACACCAACCTCATCCTGAGGTGCGCAGCGCAGCGGAGCCTCGAAGGACGGGTGACGTGCACTGGATCGCCCTTCGAGGCCTTGCTCCGCTGCGCTCCACGCCTGACGTCGTGGCATGGTGCGCATCTGTCCGGCGGCAATTGCCGCTTTTCCGATCGCAATCGTTTTGCTCCTGACAATGACGGGGATACGCTGATAAGAGAGGCCAATAGTCCAAACCGGAGGATGGCAATGAAATTCGCCCGACATGTGCTGAATGTCGAGAGACTTGACGGACTCTCCGATTTTTATTGCGGGGTCCTTGGCATGGGCTCTTTCGGAACCGCGGAAAAACCACTCTTCGGTTTTGACCCCGATCAGTGCCTGTTGGAATTTCGTGCCGGCGCCGAAGGGGTCTATGTGGCAGAAGTCAATGATTTTTATTGGAAAATCGGCATAACCCTGCGCGATCTCGACGCGGCCGTCGCCTTTCTGCGCGGGCGCGGGCTGGCGGTTCCGGACCCGCGCCAGTTCCGCGATATCGGTTATATGAGCAAGCTGGTCGATCCGAACGGATTTGCCATAGAATTGTTGCAACAGGGGTTTGAAGGCAATTCCAGGGCGGCTGGCGAGGGGCACCCGATCGGCGGCCAGGCGATCCTTGCCCATATTACGCTGCGGGTGACCGATCTTGCCGCCGCCCGGAGCTTTTGCGAGGAGACGCTTGGATTGCGCTTGATATCGGTGCAACCGGTCGAGCCCTTCGGGTTTTGCCTCTATTTCTACTGTTGGAGCGACGAAGACCTGCCGAATCAGGACCTGCGGGCGGTCGAGAACCGGGAATGGTTGTGGCGGCGTCCCTATACGCTCCTGGAATTGCAGCATCTGGAATCCGACGGCGCCAAGGTTCGCAGGACCGGCCCGACGGCGCCGGGTTTTGGCGGTATTGCTATCGGCGGCGGCGGGACAGATGCCACGGACCTGCGGTACCTTTCCCCGAAGGATTTACAGGTCCTGAGGTAATTATTTTGCCGGCGTAATTTATGGCCTGGCTCCGGTATTCAGAAGATCGTGCAGCCTTTTGTTGCCGCTCGTAAGGTCCGCGATAGAGGACTGGTCGAGCACTGCGAGAAATGCCGATAGGGCTTCACCGAGGATGCCGTTCAAGCGGCAGGCCGGGCTTATCAGGCAGGTGTTGGTCCGACCCGCAAAACATTCCACGATCGCAAAGTCACCCTCCATGCGCCGAACGACGTCGCCGATCGGGATCTGCTCGGGCTTCATCGCCAATCGAAGCCCTCCGGAGCGGCCCTTGACCGTGTCGACATAGCCGATATGGCCGAGCTGTTGCGCGACCTTCATCATGTGGTTCCTGGAAATATCGTAATGCGCGGAGATTTCCGCGATCGTGCACAACCTGTCGCGATTGACCGCCAGAAACATGAGCAATCTCAAGGCGTAATCGGATTGAACGTTCAGACGCATGCGGAGTCTCCGGCCGGGTCGATTTTATGTATTGCAACTGTAAAAAATATTCAAATTAAAAAGCATTTGAAATGCATGTTTAATTCGCCTCCTTTTTCGTGCGGCCCGCGGGCGAAACCGTGACGAAAACGCAGCCGGTGCCGGGCAAGGACCGGTGTCCTTGCGGACCCGATGGCGCGGCGGATGCCCTTAGCCGAAAAGATCCATGAACCGATGCATGGCGATGCCGGCGCGGGCATAGTGGCGGCGCAGGCCCGGCAGGGGAAACCGCGGCGTCATCCCGCGCACCAGGGCCGGCAGATGATCCGGCGTCGGACTGTCGGGCGCATTGCCGCCGGCCAGCCAATGGGCCAGTTCGCGCCCGGTCCAGGTCGCGGTGTTGACGCCGTTGCCGTGATATCCGAAGCCGAAAAAAACCGAAGGGTCATCCGGAAAGCGGCCGATCGCCGGACGCAGGCTGCTGGAAAAACAGACAAGACCGCGCCAGGCATAGTCGATTTCGATGCCGGCCCAGTGCGGCCACATCCGGGCGATACTCGCCTCGAGCGCCTTTGCCGTTTCCTCGGCCGCGGACGGACGACCGGTGCAGTCGGCGCGCCCGCCGATCAGGAGCCGTTTGTCCGGCAGGATCCGGTAGTAGAAAAAATCGCGCGGTGAATTGATGCACGGCCGATCCGTGCGCCAGCCGTGTGCGGCAAGTTCATCCTCGCTCAGCGGCCGGGTCACCACGATGACGCTTTGCAGGGGCAGGGCGCGTCCGGCCAGCTCCGGGTGCAGGGCTTCCGGCATGAAGCCGTTGCAGGCGACGATCACCTGACGGGCTGTCAAAGTCCCGCCGCTCGTGGTCAGGTGATGGCGGCTGTCCCGTTTGTCCCAGCGGACAACTTCGGAATGCGGATTGAGGACGGCCCCGCGCTTTTCGGCGGCCGCGCCGAGTCCTCGCACGAACCGCAGGGGGTGCAGGCCGAAGGACGGTTTCTGCACCAGCGCGCCGTGCTGGTGCGGGGCGTCGTAGCCGATTTCGCGGAACGCGTCCCGGTCGAGGGTTTCGGTGTCGAGGCCAAGCAGATCCCGCGATGTCCGGGCTTCCTCGATCATGGCGTTGAAGTGGGCCGGCGAGGCGGCGACGACATATTCGGCGTCGCCCGAGGCCTGGAAGTCGATGCCCTCATCGGCGCCGAGGCTCCTGACCAGCTCGATCGCCTCGACCTGGCTTTGATAATAAAGCCGGGTTTCCTCCAGGCCGAACTTTGAAATCTGGCGTTTCAGGCTGAGCTTGGTGCCGCCGATGGTGCAGAAGCCGCCATTGCGCCCGGACGCGCCCCAACCGATGTGCCCGGCCTCGAGCACCCGGACGTCGACCCCGAAATCACGGGCCAGATGCAGGGCGGCGGAAAGCCCGGTATAGCCGCCGCCGATGATGGCGACATCGCAGGACTGGGATCCGGCAAGCGGCGTGCCCGCGGGGCCGTTCGATCCGGCGGTCGCCTCCCAGTAGGAGGGCTGCGCCTCGGCGAAGCGATAGAGGCTTTGGTCATAGAGATGGTTGGCGGACATGGCGGGGCTTGCGATCGGTTTGCACGGCGGGGAATGGCAAGGTCCTACAAAAGCCGCGCAAAATCCAGCGTCGCGTTTTTCGGGTGCGGAGACAGGGGAACAGTCTCCGTTTGTCGCGCCCCGTGATGTGGATCCCGCATCAGATGCGGGAACCCACTTTGGAGGGATGAGCATCTCCTTTTGAGCTCGGTGGCGCTCTCCAGGATTGCAGATTCGGAGCCCGAATGACCTCTTGCGCAAATTACGGATTGTTTAATCGAGTTCCTTATTACGTAATTTGTGCGGCGTAGCGGTGCACCCCATCACGGTTCATTCTGTCACCTCTCAGGCCGCCAAAGCCTCTCTCAGCGTGCCGTAGGCGGCGGTCTCGAAATCGATGTAGCCGGTGAACGAGACCGGATCGCCGAAGGGCAGGATCTGGGTCGCCCAGAAGCCTCCGAGCCCGTTGTGGCGGTCGATCCAGTAGAACAGGTTGGCCAGTCCGGCCCAGCCGATGGCGCCGGCGGGGCGTCCGGTCGGGGCCTCCTCGTCGTTGACCATGAACGTATAGGACCAGCTCTTGGCTAGCCCGGGGAAGAATTCCGCGTCGTTGGAGAGTTCCGGGATCACCCCGGGCAGCATGCCGACCGTCTGATGCGCCTGGAGACCGTTGCGCACGGCCTGGTCGACCGTCTCCGGCTTCAGCACCCGGCCGTTCTCGCCCATGCCGTCGTTCAGCCACATGCGGATGAACTTCATATAGTCGCCGACGGAGGCATAAAGGCCGTGACCGGGCATATCGACCTCGGGATTGTCGGGCAGGGCGAACTCGATGGCGGCAAGGGTTCCGTCGGAACCACGCGCGTGCATGCCGGCGGTGCGCGCCTTCATGTCGGCGCTGCGGGTGAACGCCATGTCCTGAATGCCGAGCGGCGCGAACACCCGCTCACTCAGGACTTCGCCGAGCCGCTTGCCGCGAATGCCCTCGACCACCTGTCCGGCCCAGTCGATGTTGGTGCCGTATTCCCATTTCTCGCCGGGATCGAACAGGAGCGGCGTCTTCAGCGCCGCCTTCGAACAGGTGACGACGGAGGGCTGGCCGTGCTCGCGCGCCAGCCGCAGATAGTTTTCGTTGAAGAAGTCATAGCCGAACCCGGCCGTGTGCAGCATCAATTGCCGGGTCGTGACGTCGCTCTTCGGCGCCCGCAATTTCGGCGCGCCGCTGTCGTCGAACCCGTCCAGCACCATCAGTTCGCCGATCTCCGGCGCATATTCCTTGGCCGGCGCGTCGAGGTCGAGCAGACCCTCCTCGACACATTGCATCACCGCCGTGCCGCCGATCGCCTTGGTTGTGGAAAAGATCGCAAACACCGTGTCGGCGGTCATCGGCGCGTCCGCGCCGAGGGTGCGCACGCCGCGCGCGCCTTCGTAAAGGTTGGCGCCGCGGTCGGTGACCATGGCGACGACGCCCGGCACCCGTTCCGCTGTTTCCCCGCTCGTGACGCGATCAAGAACCGCGTCAAGCGCCTGTGCCCATGTCTCTGTCATTGTTTGTCCTCCCGTATCTGTTCGTGTCCCGGCACCGGCATGGTGCCGGGCGCGCGTGTCTATTGCATGGCAAAGCCCGGATAGCCGTTGTCGGCGACCTCGGCGCATTTCTGCCGGTAGGTGCCGACGCCGCCGGTATAGGACAGCATGCGCCGCGGCTTGCCGGGCACGTTGGAGCCGAGATACCAGGACGTGGTTTTGGCAAACAGGGTCGCGTTGGCGGTCTCGTCGTGATGGGCGACCCAGGCGGCTTCGGCCTCGGCGGTCGGTTCGATGACCGATTTGGACGAGGCGCGCATGTGTCTGATGCAGTCCGCGATCCATTCGGCCTGCTGCGCCAGGCACGTCGTCATGTTGCAGAGCGCCGCCGACGGGGCGAGCGGCACGGCGGTCGTAAACATGTTCGGGAACCCGTGCACCTGCAGCCCCATCGTGGTGCGGATCTCGCGACCCCATTCCTCTTTCAGGGAGAGCCCGTCGCGGCCCCGTATGTCGATGCGGGTCAGGGCGCCGGTGCCGGCGTCGAAGCCGGTCGCAAGCACGATGATGTCGAGGTCCTCGCGGGTGCCGTCGGACAGTTCGATCCCCTCGGGCACCACCCGCGCGATCGGATTTTCCCGGCAATTGACGGTCGAGACATTGGGGCGCAGATAGGCTTCGAGATAATTGCTTTCGAGTGGCACCCGGTGCGTGCCGAAGCCATAATCCGTCGGGATCAAGAGGTCGCAGAGCGCTTCGTCCTTCAGCCGTTCGCGCATTTTTTCGCGCACGAACTCCGACACCTCCTCGCTGACCGCCGGATCGAAGAACATTTCGACGAACGAGGCAAGCCAGAGTTTCAGCGATCCGTCGGCATGGATCTCCTCCAGCCGGGCGCGGCGCTCCTGTGGCGTCATGTCGGCCCAGCTCGGGCCGAAATCGTATTCGAAGCCGGTAAACGTGTTGGGCAGGGTCTGTTTGAGCTCGTCGAAGCGGGCCTTGTAGGCGGCGCCGCCGTCGGCAAAGGCCGGGTTCTTCATCGGCAGCACATATTGCGGGGTGCGCACGAAGACGGTGAGATGATCGACCGTGTCGGCGATCGTCTGGATGACCTGGATGCCGGTGGCGCCGATGCCGACAACGCCGACGCGTTTGCCGTCGAAGGCGACGTCGTCGCGGGGCCAGCGCGAGGTGTGGAAGATCCGGCCGGCAAAACTCTCCTGGCCTTCAAACACATTTTCCATCGGCGCCGACAGCATGCCGCAACAGGTGACAAGAAACTGCGTGTCGATGGTCTCGCCTTGACCGGTGGTGACGGTCCAGCGGCCCGTATCCTCCTGCCATTCGGCGCGTTCGATAGTGGTGTCGAACCGGATGTCCCTGCGCAGGTCGAGCGTATCGGCGATGTAGTTCATCCAGCGTTCGATTTCCGGCTGACCGGGAAACCGGCAGCTCCAGGTCCAGTTTTTGTAGAGGTCCTCGTCGAAGAAATATTGATAGATATAGGCCTCGGAATCGAATTTCGCTCCGGGATAGCGGTTCCAGAACCAGGTTCCTCCCGGTCCGGAGGCATTGTCGTAGGCGCGCACCGTGAGCCCCTGCCGGCGCAGGAGGTGGAGCTGGTAGAGCCCCGCCACGCCGGCGCCGATCACCAGCGCGTCGAGTTTGGTCGGGTGTGCCGCCGAACCGTTTGCGGTCGTCATGTCGTTCCTCCCTTGGATGACTGTTTTGGGTTTGTTGTCCCGGTTGTTCTGGTCGTCGCAGGATAGAGAGGCCGTGTCCGTCGATCTTGAACGAAGCCGTCCGCGCCCTTGAATGAAGCCGGCGGATTTTTGAACGATCGCGGATTTTGTTTGAACGTTTCACGCGCGCGGCGGCGCTTTGTCCAGGTTTTGGTGGGAGGATCCGGTTTCCTGGGGTAGGATTTCAGCCGGCTGAGTGCGGGCTTGATATGGAGGAGGAAAAGGTGTCCGATCTGATCGCGCCGGAAGACCTGCCGCTTTATGTCCCCGGCGAGGTGGTTGCGCAGAGCGACGGTCTCGGATGGCGCAGTCTTGCCATGCGCGCCTACAATTATCATGGCCAGGACGTGGAGATCCCGGCCATGCGCGATTATATGCTGGTCTCCTACCGGGACGGGGTGACGCCGATGCGCCGCCGCTTCAGCGGGCGCTGGTCGGAAACCACCTGCCGGCCGGGTGCTGTGTCGCTGTTGACCCGCTCGCAGATGTCGCACTGGCACTGGACCGAGGACGTCACCGTCACCCATGTCTACCTGCCGCAACATTTCGTTTCCGGCATTGCCGAGGAACTGACCGGACGCGGGGTCGACGCGGTCGCGCTCAACGATGTGCTGCGCACCGACGATCCGGTGCTGACGGGAACGGTGCATGCGATTGCCCAGGAGGCGCAGAGCCCGACCCATGGCAGCGACCTTTATGTCGAGGCCGTCGGCCGCCAGCTTGTCATTCACCTGTTGCGCAATTATGCCGACATCAGGCTGCGCCCGGAGACCGGCCAGGGCCAGCTCTCGCTCGCCCACCGCACCCGGGCGCTCGATTTCATCGAGGAAAACCTGCACCGGCATCTGGAGCTTGGCGAGATCGCCGCGGAACTCACCATGAGCGTCTCGACCTTTGCGCGCCAGTTTTCGCAGACCCTTGGCCGCGCGCCCTATGCCTATGTGACCGAACGCCGGCTGGAACGCGCCCGGCACCTGCTTGAGCGCACCGACGCCCCAACCAAGGAAATCGCGGCCCGCTGCGGCTTCAGCGACCAGCCGCATCTGACGCGCATGTTCAAACGGCGATTCGGGGTTTCGCCGGCGGCTTTTCGGAAGGGGAGGAGTCGGGAATGAGGTTTGGCTCTTGGGGGGCAATCTGAGGCGCAACGCTTTTGATCAGTAGCGATTGATTTCGCCACCAGTCTTGTGAAGACCTCGTTGGGGGTTCCGATAACGGTGATTTTTCGCCGGAGGAGGCGGACAAGGCTGGAAAGTAGGCATTGATGCCGAAGCGCCCGTCGACGGCGGCAGCGGGCGTTTATTTTACCAGAACACGGCGGCGAGCACGTAGAGTGCCATGACAATCACCGCGATCGAGCCAATCGTGTAGAACGCGGCGCGCATTTCGTGGCTTTGCCCGGTTGCGTAAGCGAGAGAATGCGCAAACCGTGCGGCGACAAATCCGTACATGAGTATGTTGGCAAGCAGTTCGGACGGCGCCGCGATAACGAACAGGAGGCCGCAGGCGAGAAAGGCCGGAATGTTCTCAAGGTCATTGCGGTGCATGCGCCGGGAGCGCTCGACATAATCATTCGGTTCGAGCTGCGCGTCGCGCGGATTGCGGTTGAAGGGGCCGGGTCGGAGGTCTTCCGGACTGACAAGCCCGCCGTCGCTCCTGATCATCCGGAACACGGTCATCCATCCCTGTCCCATGAGCTTCAGGACCATGAGCGCGGCCGTGACAGCATATGTTACGAAGACAGGGTTTTCCCAGGACAGTTCGGACATTCTAGCTCCTTGCGGGCCCGGCACGGGCGGCGACACCGTTTGCGTGTGCAGGACCTTAACCGGCATCCCCAGATGAGATTGAACGATGCGGTGATGGTGGCACGCGTACCTCCTTCTGCCAAGTTTGCGGTTCCTGGGCGCTCTGCGTGGCTGAAATACGGAAATGTATCGACGCCCCCGCCGGCTTCGGAATTGGCCATATCGGCAAGGAAACGTGGGCAGGGAAAACGCCGTTCCGCCTCGCGCGGAATGAACCGCGCCGTCAGGACTCAGCCCCGATAGCGTCCAACTATCTCGTGAAACCACCGGATCGACTCTTCCGCGCCCGCCCCTTGCGACAGGGGGCCATGCTCATAGGCCGGCATCTCCAGGCCGCGCTGCACCTTTTCGCAGATCCACACATCTTCGGTCTGGAAATCTCCGGTCTCAAGCGGCGGGATTGTCCAATGGTCGGATGAAATGATGCCGGTCGATCTGTCAAAGCCGGGAATGTGCGGGCGCTCGTCGGTCGATTGCCACGGACCAACCCAATGGCGCACATGCATCCGGCACCGGCCAGCCCGCGTCGGAACCAGCGACGAGACGGATATCCCGTAGGGTGTCGGGACAACCAGGGTGGTTGGAAACAGATAATATACGCCGCCATAACCGGGTTGGGACGCGCTTTCGATTGTCCCCGTGCTTCCGTTTTCGTCCCGTATCTTCCTGGGCAGCCTGTGCCGAACACCCTCTTCGTTTGCATGCCAGATCATATGGTCGCCAAAGCGTTCCCATATGTTGAACGCGGGCGAAGGTCCGCCGAGCGTGTTTTCGTGAAGGTAGGCGAGATGATAGCCATCGAGCGCATTCTCGACATAGACTTTCCAGTCGCATTTCATGTCATAGAGGAGGGGAGCCGCCTCCCTGACGTCCGATGCGGCGAGATCATGCGGCCAGGCCCGGTCCTCGAGCGGCGCAATCCAGGCGTCAAAGGTCGCGTCCGCGCGGGGATTTGCGAACACCAGGTCCCTGAAGGTGCCGACCGCGGCCGGCCGCAATCCAAGTGTCGAGCGATCGAGGCCGGGAAAACAGGCCCGCATGTCGGGGACACCGCGCAGGCTGCCGTCCAGACCATAGGTCCAGCGATGATAGGGGCACACAATCGCGCCGCCGCAATTGCCCTTTGAACCGTCCAGCAGTTCGGCGCCGCGGTGTCTGCAGATATTGTGAAACGCTCGGAGCGCGCCCTGCCTGTCGCGGACAATCGCGAGACGATTGGCGCCACACTCCACCGTTCGGAAGTCGCCGGGCTCCCTGAAGTCATGAACGGTGCCGACGAAGGTCCAGGCCGACTGAAAGACCGTCTTGCGTTCGTCTTCGAACCAGGCGGTGTCGGTGTATGCGGATTTTGGCAGTCGTTCGTTCATGGGCCTTTCCCGTTTACGACGACGGTATACCAGATCGATGGGAAGGACGATTGGTATCCCGATAAACCTGTGACGACGCTCCGCTGCAATTTCGTTTCCTGCCGGGATTATCCGGTTTATCGGGACCTTCTGAAGCCTGCACTGGCGAAGTCCTGCAGCAAGTTCTGTGTCCGGTGCCCGGCCCTATCCACCTGAGTGCATTTCCGTCGACGCGGAAGGCCCGTGCCGCCGCGTTGTCGAGGCCGGCCATCGTTATCCCGGTACAGGCGTCCAAATTACTATGGTAATTCTCACGATAGCAAAATTCGCAATTATCTACTTGACAAGAAGCGCGTTTGCGCTCGCTCTACCAATTGGCGAAATTGAGGAGCAAAATTGTGCGTCGCTTCGTGTACGGTTTCCTGTTTTGTTTTGCGGCTTCAGTGGCTGCAATATCCTGGTCGCTGGCGAATATCCGATACGAGATCCTTGTCCAGGAGTTCGACGCCCGACCCCTTAATGTGGCTGAAAAACGGATCCTCCAATCCGCCCTTGCCTTTCAAGGATTCTACAGCGGTCTGCTTGACGGAAAATGGGGGAAAATAAGCCAGAGAGGTCTGGAAAACTACACCCGGGAGAGATTCTCGCAAGAACCGATCAACGCTCACATCGGAACGCTTGTAATCGATTTTCTCGGGAACATAGACAAATTCGGTTGGCGCATGCGATACCTGCCGTCCATCGGTCTGTCGGTTGCCTTACCCGAAATCGGGTTGAGCGAACAGGAACAAAGAGATGGCGCACTCCACTGGACTCACCAAACCGGATCGCCTTCGATTGTTGCAACCAGGCATTCGTCGTCAGGAATGGAGCGGCTCCATGATTCCGTAGTTGGGAAGGGGGCAACCAGCAAAGAACCGTACCGGACACGGACCAAGGAACTTTGGGTCACGCGTGTAAGTGATCGGGATGGAAAAATTTACTATGTCCGCTCTGATTTGATACAGGCCGGCTGGTCTTCCGTGCTCGTATCGGCACGTCCCGCCGATGAGACTTTGTTAAACACCGTTTCAGCCAGCATCCATGTAGGCGCTGACATCGATTGGAACATACCTGAAAGCGGTTATCTCCGTGATATGGTGCATCTGACGCTCGAGATGTTGGGCGAGGCGAAAGCCGCTGCAGGGGACACTGCGCCAGGCCCGGATGGACGAAGGAAATCCGAGCCGTCGCAGGTCGCAACCGGCAGCGGATTTTATATCAATCGGTCTGGCGATGTCCTGACCAACGCGCATGTCGTCTCGACTTGCAATTCGATACTGGCCAACAATGTTTCCATGCAAATGGTCGCCCAATCTATTGAGCACGACCTTGCGGTGCTAAGGCCTAAGGCACCGCATCGGCCTCCCGCCGTTGCAAGGTTCTCGAAACAACCGGCAAAACTCAACTCCGATGTTGCGGTGGCAGGATATCCCCTCCACGGGTATCTCGGAGGTCTGAACATTACCCGCGGCTCCGTCACGTCGCTTGTCGGTCTGAGGGGGGACCTGACCAGGCTACAAATTTCCGCGGCAGTCCAAAGCGGCAATTCCGGTGGGCCGGTCGTCAACAAATTCGGACATGTTGTCGGTGTCGTTGTCAGCAAGCTCGACGCTCTGGAAATCGCCAACATGACCGGCGAGATCCCGCAAAACATCAACTTTTCGATTAGAGGGGAAATTGCAAAATTGTTTCTCTCATCTCGGGACATTGATTTTGAAGTTCCAGATGGAGAGCGGGAGCTCGACCCTACCGTGATTGCCAAGGATGCCAGCGAATATACAGTTTTGATAGAATGCCAGTAGCGGTTCGCCCGAGGATGTCGGCACCGTGCGAACTTCTACCGATCTGTTTTATGGTGAGCAATTTCACGCGAAAGACCCGGCAACGGATTGTCCGTCCTCACAGCGTGTCGCGTGAAACCGGATTCGCGCAACACGCTGCCGGTAAACACGCCTGTGATTTTGAATCGGGCCTTGAGATGAACGGGCTACGGAGTCACGATCAGTGCCACGGCGTCTTTCGCCCTGAAACTGACGTTCATATCCCATCCGTTCGATACCAGTATCTCATCGATAACGACGAATGCATCGTCGTGGTTCACTGTCCAGGATGTGAGAATGTCATTCGCGGCATTGGCGTCCGGGTTGTTCGTTACGATCGCGCTGCCGTTGATTAATCGAATGTCTAGTTGAGCCATTTTTCTCTACACTGTTCACATGACCACACCCGGGCAGTGGCAATTGCCAAAAATGACCCGACCGGAATCGAGGGCAATTCCGGTCAGACCAAGCGCCATTGAGACAAGGACTGGGTGTGATTGACTCAATGGCAAAACACTGTAAAAAATACCTAGCATTTTCTGGCGGATTGTCAATCCGGAACAGACGGACCGGATTACGCTGAAACCGCCGTTCGCGGGCCGACGACCGGTGGCCAGTGCCACTTCCTCGGACTCAAGGCATAACGCCTGACGCCTGTCAGGTCGCCCTTTGGCGGGAGCGCGCCCGCCCATACCGTCTTGCGTCTCGCGGGCCTCATTCAGATTGCCGTGTCGCAGTCCGGTATGGCTGCCTTTCAAAGCAGACGGCGGCGTTCCTGTTGCGACCACCGGAATTCCAGATGACTCAGAACGCCGACAATATTAGCCGGATAAAAATAGGAGCAATGCCGGAAAAGAGCACGACCAGGGCCAAAATGATAAACAGTGTCTCTGCGCGAAAGTGCCGGGTTTGAAATTCGATCTCGCAATCCTGATCCGGTGTTACATAGATTTTGTAATTCGCATCCCAAAAGCCTTTCTCGACACTGTTCTGTCTGGAAAGCGGAAATGTTTCAGTGCCGCCGCTTCTGATGACTTCGACCTTGCCGGTTATCTCTTCGCCCCTTGTCGGCGTGGCCTCGAATTGGGGTTGCCCCGGCACCGAACTCGAGAACAGCCACAAGACCCGCTTGCGTTCACCGGCCTTGATCAAAAACGTCTTGCCCACTTGCAATTCCTGTCCACGCAGCCTCAATTTGTCGCTCCAACCGATTTGCCGGAGCCGGCAGGTTTGTATCGCCGCATTCCTGCCGCCGCTCCATCGTAGGGCGGCATGCGCGATGCTGGCAAGACTGTTGTTTCGCCGGCGACCAGTGGCCGGAATCCGCATCAGTAGGCGCTTGGAAGGATTCGCAGGGGAGAAATGTGAGCCTCCTGTACGAGATTACAAAGACATCAACTGCCGCCTTTCCCGATTGTGGCAATCCGGTGGTTTGCGGGTGTGTCAGGGGTGTGGTCTTTTCCGAACAGCCGCATACGCAGATGTTTGCCAACCCTGAAGTGCGACCGGGACAAAAATGACCCAGACAAAAATACTCCCCGACAAGGCGCTCATTTATGCGACCAACAGAAATGGCCTGCTCGTCTTCGAGCAACCTGACTTTCCCGGTGTTTCACCGCAGGTGCCCGGCGGCACGATCGACGAAAACGAAGAGCCTTTGATGGCGGCAAAGCGGGAATTCGCCGAGGAAACGGGTTTGACTGGCCGGATTGAAATGACCTTCTTGCACTTTGACAAATATCGCTTTGAACATTGCGGTCAGCAATGCCAGGTCAACAGGTATTATTTTCACGCCGCCGTTTCCGACAAATTACCGGCCACCTGGGATCATTGCGAAAAACATGCACATGACGGGGCCGATCCTATTTTGTTCCGCTTCTCATGGGTCTCGTTAAGCCGGGCGAAACAAACGCTCGACCTTGGAACGGGCGCCGCGATTGATCTTCTGCGCAAGCGGCTCCAATGCGCCTCATGTTGAATGGAAGTCAACGGACGCGCTTTAAATCTTCCCCGACGCTCTAAACGCACCAACCGCTTGCATGCTATTCTATCCCAACCGCAAACGGTCCCGGAAAGGGACGACAAAACATCAATCACGGCTCGAATTCAGCCAATGCTGAGAGAAACAGTCACGAAGCGGGCATTGCATGAAGCGGATTATGATCGTCGGAAAACCCGGTGCAGGAAAATCCACCTTTGCACGCGCGCTCGGTGAGCGTACCGGCCTGCCGGTGGTGCATATCGATCTCATTCATTGGAAACCGGGTTGGATCGAACGCGACCACGCCGAAAAAACCAGAATGTGCCAGGAAGTTCACGCGCGGGAAGAATGGATTTTCGAAGGCGGGCATTCGGCGACCTGGTCGGAGCGTTTACAGCGGTGCGATACGCTGATCTGGCTGGATTTTCCAATCTGGCTGCGTGTGTGGCGCGTGTTCACTCGAACGATCAGGAATTACGGATGCAGCCGTATCGATCTGCCCGAAGGCTGCCCCGAACGGTTCGATATGGAATTCTACCGGTTCATCTGGCGAACCCGGAAAAGCGCGAGAAGAAAAATTCTTAGCCTCATTGAGGATGCGCCGAAGGGGAAACGGATCCTGAGGCTGACCAGCAATTCCGAAACAAGACGCTTTCTGGAACAATGCGACTCTTTGAAAGGCAGAGTATCGTAGCGTTTATACCCTTGGCTGGCATTGACGTTCTCCGGAAGGGCCCATTGCGAAGCCGGCGGGAACGTTCGAGCAGATTTCGAACTGGAGCACGATATCTGGCCGATCCATTTGGACGCTTGATACGGTTTGCCCAGGGGATTTGCGGAAAATTCCCTGAAAATCTTCAGGAGTTTCGGTTCCGCGGTTCAACGACGCCCTGTCCGTGCAAACGAGGGCAACTCAGACCGAGTGCGGCGGCATGGTCGGCATTGCAGGCAATCTCACCCGCCCAGCAAACCGCCTATGACACCGCCGAAAAAAGCGATCAGGAATACCGTGCCGAAAAGGTAGAGCACAAAACGGACGACCTTCGGGAGCCTTGAAAACCACCCCGAAATCCCGGCCGGACGCGCGGTCCCGTCCGATCCGGGCTGCTGGTCTCTGTTTCGCGTGAAGACGTCGAACAATCGATAGGCCAGGAGCAGGAAACCGACCACGGCAAGCAGGCCAGGCAGGCCGAGAAAGACGGACAGCAACAGATAGGTCGCCGAAAACTCCATGAGCTGGCCGGCCCACTCCGTCGTGCATTTGGGCATCCGTGCTGTGCTGAACGGTTCGCACAGGTCGTAATGCGGCAAGAGCCACAGGCCAAGCACGGCAATGATTGCGGCTATGAACGCGAGATAACAAATCCACCGCAAGACCCGAAACAGAATGCTCAATGCCGCTTTCATCATGGTCCCGCCCTGTATCGTCGTATCCTGTGCAATCAGCTCGATGAGACGCATTGTGCCATCGATCCCGCGGGGCAGATATAGGGTCCGTTTCGACCCCGGTGTCAGCCCACGGCATTCAAGGGATACATAACGGCGTCGTCCTTTGCGAGCTCGGAGAAACCGGGGGAGGCGACGGGCTGTCAATGCTGTTCCGGACCAAGGATCAGGACCGGGCGTCATCGATAAATACCGAAGTTGCATGCCAATCGATTAAGCTTTATCTAGCGGGCAAAGATTACCCGCATGTGCGCGCTCGACGAATTCGCCCTCTCGATTCGAAACGTCTGATTCACACCAAGAGCACCATCAGTTCCGCGGGACAGAGCAACCCGAAATCCAACCCTGGAATATCGATGACCCTTTATCAAAACTATCTGAACGAGATCGAAGACCGCAAGGCGCAGGGCCTCAATCCGAAGCCGATCGACGACGGCCCCCTGATGGATGCGATCATTGCGCAAATAAAGGATCCCGATCATCCGCATCGCACGGATTCGCTGAATTTCCTGATTTACAACGTGCTTCCCGGCACGACCGGCGCGGCCGGGGTCAAGGCCCGGTTTTTGAAGGACATCATAACTGGCGAGGCGCAAGTCGACGAAATCTCCACGGAATTCGCCTTCGAACTCCTGTCGCACATGAAGGGCGGTCCGTCGGTTGACGTGCTCCTCGACGTCGCGCTCGGCGAGCGCCGGGATATTGCCGAGCAGGCCGCCGGCGCCCTGAAAACGCAGGTTTTCCTCTACGAGGCGGACATGGACCGTCTGAAAACCGCCTATGATGCGGGCAACGCCGTCGCGGCCGACATTCTCCAGAGCTATTCGAAGGCCGAGTTCTTCACCAAGCTGCCGGAGGTCGAGGAAGAAATCGGGGTCGTCACCTATATCGCCGCCGAAGGCGATATCTCCACAGATCTGCTTTCCCCCGGCAACCAGGCGCATTCCCGGTCCGACCGGGAACTGCACGGCAAATGCATGATGTCGGAACAGGCGCAAAAGGAGATCGAGGCGCTCAAGATCCAGCATCCGGACAAGCGCGTCATGCTGGTTGCCGAAAAGGGCACCATGGGCGTGGGCTCGTCGCGCATGTCCGGGGTCAACAATGTGGCGTTGTGGACCGGCAAGCAGGCCTCTCCCTATGTCCCGTTCGTCAACATCGCGCCGGTCGTTGCCGGCACCAACGGAATCTCGCCGATCTTCCTGACCACGGTCGGCGTCACCGGCGGCATCGGTGTCGATCTGAAGAACTGGGTCAAGAAGCTCGACCAGGACGGCAAGCCGATCCTCAACAATGACGGGAACCCGGTTCTCGAACAGCGTTATTCGGTCGAAACCGGAACGGTCCTGAAAATCAACACACGGACGAAGAAACTCTACAGTGCCGACGGAAGCGAGGAACTCGTCGATATGGCGGGCTCGTTCACGCCGCAGAAGATGGAGTTCATGCGCGGCGGCGGCTCCTATGCGATCGTCTTCGGCAAGAAGCTGCAGACATTCGCCTGCGAAGCGCTCGGCGTGGAGATGAAATCCGCTTTCGCTCCGTCCAGGGAGATCAGCCACGAGGGCCGGGGGCTTACGGCGGTTGAGAAGATCTTCAACGCCAATGCGCGCGGCACCACGCCGGGCATACCTCTGCATGCCGGGTCCGACGTGCGGGTCAAGGTCAACATTGTCGGCTCCCAGGATACGACGGGCCTGATGACCAGCCAGGAACTCGAGGCGATGGCCGCGACCGTGCTGTCGCCAAGCGTCGACGGGGCCTATCAGTCCGGCTGTCACACCGCTTCGGTGTGGGACCTCAAAGCCCAGGCCAACACACCGCGCCTGATGGACTTCATGCACAGGTTCGGGCTCATCACCGCGCGCGACCCGAAAGGGGAGTACCATGCGTTGACGGACGTGATCCACAAGGTGCTGAACGACATCACCGTGAGCGACTGGGACATCATCATCGGCGGAGACAGCCATACGCGCATGTCCAAGGGCGTGGCCTTCGGCGCGGATTCCGGCACGGTGGCGCTTGCGCTCGCCACCGGCGAAGCCACGATGCCGATACCGGAATCGGTCAAGGTGACCTTCAAGGGCAAGATGGCGGACTGGATGGACTTCCGCGACGTGGTCCACGCCACCCAGGCGCAGATGCTGTCCCAGCATGGCGACAATGTCTTTCAGGGCCGGGTGATCGAGGTGCATATCGGCACGCTTCTGGCCGACCAGGCGTTCACGTTCACCGACTGGACCGCCGAGATGAAGGCGAAGGCCTCGATCTGTATTTCCGAGGACGAGACGCTGATCGAATCCCTGGAAATCGCCAAGGCGCGTATCCAGACCATGATCGACAGCGGCATGGACAACGAGGCGCGGATGCTGGCTTCGCTCATTGCCAAGGCCGACACGCGCATTGGCGAAATCCGCTCCGGCGAAAAGCCCGCCCTGACGCCTGACGACACGGCAAGCTATTTCGCCGAAGTCGTGGTCGATCTCGACGAGATCGTGGAACCGATGATCGCCGACCCGGATGTCAACAATGCCGATGTCTCCAAGCGCTACACCCACGACACCATCCGGCCGATTTCATACTATGGCGCGGAGAAAAAGGTGGATCTGGGCTTTGTCGGATCCTGCATGGTGCACAAGGGCGATATCAAAATCGTGGCGCAGATGCTGCGCAACCTGGAAGCCGCCCACGGCAAGGTCGAATTCAATGCGCCGCTCGTGGTCGCCGCGCCGACCTACAACATCATCGACGAACTGAAGACCGAGGGCGACTGGGGCATCCTGTCGAAATATGCCGGCTTCGAGTTTGACGACGACAAACCGAAACAAAAGGCCCGCACAGAGTACGAGAACATTCTCTATCTGGAGCGCCCGGGCTGTAATCTGTGTATGGGCAATCAGGAGAAGGCGGCCAAGGGCGACACCGTGCTTGCCACCTCGACGCGTCTCTTCCAGGGGCGGGTGGTTGCGGATTCGGCAACCAAGAAGGGCGAATCCCTGCTCGGATCCACGCCGGTTGTCGTGCTGTCGGCGATCCTCGGCCGGACGCCGACCCTTGAGGAATACAAGGTTGCCGTCGAAGGGATCGATCTGACCGTGTTCGCCCCGCCGCTGCAAAAGCCGCTGGACACGGCGTCGGTGCACTTTTGAGAGAGGGGCGTACCCGGAATGGGCAGGCCACGCGGCGTGATGTCCGGTTGCGGTAATTCGGTCCGGCCCGGCGCCTCGTCGGGGCAGACCCGAATATGGCAAGACACTCGGGGTCGGAAGACCCCGGGTATTGATGTGTGGCGTTGACGGCAAGCGCCGTAAGATTTGCCGCACACCACAGATGCACCGTGGCAACGGGATATCGAAAACGTCAGTCGGGACCCAGGACCTTGACCAATTTCCTTGAAAGTGTCGGCCGTGTTCACGAAGTGCTGAGCACGGTGATCGAACCCACCCCGCTGCAACGCAATCAATATCTGTCGGACCTTTACGGTGGTGAGATCTGGCTGAAGCGCGAGGATCTCAGCCCGGTCCGCAGCTACAAGGTGCGCGGCGCCTATGCTTTTTTGCATGCGGCCTTGAAGGACGATCCCGAGCACGCCCTGTTCGTGTGCTCCTCGGCGGGAAACCACGCCCAGGGCTTTGCGTATGCCTGCCGCGAATTCGGCAAGAGGGGCGTCGTCTTCATGCCGGTCACGACCCCGAACCAGAAGATCATGAAAACCCGCTCCTTCGGCGATCCGTTTATCGAAATCCGGCTTGTCGGGGACGGCTTCGACGCGGCCAACCAGGCCGCCCTTGCATTCTGCGCGGAAGCGGGCGGGCTGATGGTGCCGCCCTTCGATCACGCAAAGATCATCCAGGGACAGGCGACCGTCGGCAAGGAAATCCTAGAACAGTTTCCGGACGGGCAGGCCCCGGACCGGATCGTTCTCCCGGTCGGGGGCGGCGGTCTCGCCGCCGGCGTCACACGCTATTTCAAGGATGCGGGATGGGCTTGCGACGTGAGTTTCGTCGAACCGGACTCCGCCCCGAGCTTAAGACAAAGCCTGACGGACAATCACCGGGTGCGCCTGCAGAAGATCGACAATTTCGTCGATGGCGCCGCCGTGGCGCAGATCGGGCAGGAGACCTTTACGGCGCTCTCCGGTTTCGATCCGTCGCAGGTCATTCTGGCAAAGACCGACAGCCTGTGTGCGACCATGATCGATATGCTGAACGTCGAGGGGATCGTTCTCGAACCGGCGGGCGCCCTGACGATCGACGCCTTGCGAAGTCTGCCGAAACAGGATCTGCGCGGCAGGAAGATTGTCTGTGTGGTCTCGGGCGGCAATTTCGATTTCGAACGCCTGCCGGAAGTCAAGGAACGGGCGCTGAAATTTACCGGGCTGAAAAAATATTATGTCATACAAATGCCGCAGCGCCCCGGCGCCCTGAAGGACTTTCTGTCCATTCTCGGCCCGGAGGACGACATTGCCCGCTTTGAATATCTCAAAAAGTCGGCCCGGAATTTCGGTTCTGTGCTGCTTGGTATCGAGAGCAAAAGTCCGGAGAATTTCGCGTCGCTCATAGCGAGATTCGACGCGGCGAACCTGGTATGGAACGACATTACCGACGACGAAACGCTTGCGAGCTTTCTTATCTAGACGGTGTCGACGTTGGTGCTGCAAAGGACCAAATGAGCCGTAGCAATGAGCTTCGTACCCATGCGATTTCCGATCTTCCACACGATGTCCCGCGAAAGCAAAGAGATCGACCGGCGCCGTCGAGCGTCAAGCGACACAAGCGGTTTAGGAGGGCAGGGCGAGACAGAGGTAGGCGATCGATGTGGCGAGATAGTAAATTGTCGCCATGCCGACAATCGCCGGCAACAAACGAACATGCACGACCTGCCGGACACCGCATTCCGACCCGAGGGCCTTGAGGCTGGCCGCCAGTTCAAGACTTTGGAAAATGCCCCAGAACGAAATGACGGCGAAGCCGGCGCCCAGCCCGGCGGGAACAAAGAGAGCTGCACCCGCCTTCTCGATTCCGACCCCGGGAGTCAGGATGTAGGTCAACATGCCGCCGGCGATGGCCGCAAACAGGGTGGTGGCTTCGATCATCAGCTTGACGTAGAAACGCCACAAATCGACCAGTCGCCAATATTCGTCATAGGCCCGTTGGTTCTGTGTCAGCGCGTCCGTCATCCGATTTTCCATCCGTCTCATCTTGTCATGGGAGCAGAAGCAACGCTCCATCGATCTCACAATGCCCCTTTATCGCACAACCCGCACGCCGCCCACCCCGGATCCGCCTATCGCCCGCCAGCCTGTTGTTAAAATGAAATCCACCCTATGATTGCACCGCCTCGGTGCCATCCTGCAGAGGCATCAGACGGCCGGAAACGACAGGAAGCAGCCCATGTTCTGGGACGACGTGGAGCCAAAGATCACACCGCGCCTGGCGCAATCCGTCGAGCGGTCCTACGAAGTATTCGCGGGCTATGGGCTTGGCGCGCCGATCATTCATTGCGACTGCCCGGTATGCATGAGCAAGGAGATTGCCGACGCATTGTCGGTCCTGCCGCTCAGGGAGATCAGCGCGTCCCTGCTTGCGGAATATACCAATTCCGCCCATGGCTATGATCGCGAAACAATCGAACCCGAATTCAAGCACTTCCTGCCAAGATATCTGGATCTGATCGCGCATTGCCGACCCCCGACCCACCTTGACCTGGTTACGTGTCTGTCAAGGCTACACGGCTACCGGACGTTCTGGCCAAAACCGGAAGTGGACGCGGTCAACGGGTTTTTCGACGCTTTTGTCGAAGCCAGTCTTTTCCAGACGCGGCTCCTGAAATGGCCGGTCGGCCATCGGCTTGAATTCGATATGGGTGAGGTCTTGGCCATGATCGTCACGGCCGGCGGTGATTTTCAAAGCGCCCTAGCGGTGATCGATGCCGGTCCGGATCCGGAGGTCGGTCTGCACATGGCGTCCATGCGACTGGAACTGGACCTCACCGATCTCGCGCCGGGTTGCGGGGGCGGAACCAGGGAGGAATTCGCCAGCGCCTCGCAGCTCATTGGCGCCTGGCTGCAGCGCGAGGCCGTTTCGCAACGGATCCTGACAGCGTCGGGTTTGCTGAAAAACCCGGACTATGATGACATTTTGAACCTGGCGTTTTGAAGGATTGAAGCCGGTCAGGGTCATTCGGACGTCCTTCGACCGACATCGCGGAATGTCACAGCGGATGCCTGGCGAAATTCAACGCCTGGTCCTTCAGTTCGGCGAATTTGTCGGATGCGGCGGTCAGTCTCGCACTCCATTCCGGATCCGGTTCCTGGCCCTCGATCTGCTGGAAATAGACGCTCATCAGGGCGGCGATGGCAAACGGTTCAAGAAGCGCGGCCTTGAGCGCCCAGGCGAAAACGATTGCGAGGATGAACGACCAGCCGCCGAGCTCGCCTGGAAAGACATAGAGAATGGCGGCCGCCGGCGCGAGCATCAACAGGAATACCAGAAATGACAGAACCCACAGGAACACCGACAGCCATACGGCGTTCTTGATCATGGCCGTGGCGTTCTGGGCGTAGAGCACCAGAGCGTCCTGGGCGCTTTGGTAGGGGTTCTGGCTGTCGATGCGCATGTTGTAGCCCAGAATGACTTCGTCGACATAGGTGAGCGACATGCGGACAATTGTCTTGACGAAATTCATCAGGCCCTGGATGCCCGGGATCGGCAGGATCATGCCGATGCCGCCGATGAGACCGGTTATGACCCGCAATACACCCTTGATCACCTGATCGACGGCGAACAGGATATTGGCCTCCGCAAAGCGCTCCGTCACGATTTCCTTCGCATAGGAGAGCTGGCCCTGACCGTCGGGGATGTCCCGTCCGTCGATCAGCTGCACCATCACCGCGATATGCCCGGCCTTGACAATGTAGAGAATGTATTCGCGGATCCAGTAGACGGCGACGGAGACCGCGCCGAAGCCGAAAAGCCCGCCCCACAGGGCGGTTCCGGCGGCGCCGTCGGTGTCACCGAAAATGTTGCCGACGCCGAACCCGATGCCGGCCCCCGCACCGGTTGCAAAAATGTAGGCGACGGTGATCCCGAAATAGACCGCCATGCGCAGCAGAATGAACGGCATTGTCCTTGCCATAATGCCCAGTACGCGCGAAATGCTGAAATCCCACATAATGTCCCTGATCGCTTGGATTGAGATCTGTTCGAAAGGCGTCCGGTCCCCGTATTCGCCAGCCCCCATGTCGTCTGCGAGGATCCCGCTGTTCGTATTTTTAACAGATAGGACGGTGGCCCCGTAACTTCGCGTAAATACTAGCGTGTCTGAGTTGGCGTCTTTGTCGGACGGGCTCTGAAATCAAACGGTCGCACTCGCCGTAGGGATCGCATCGTCACCTCGAAACCCATTGCTGGTCTCTGCACATAATCTCCGGGTCAAATCCTGCGCAAATGCACAATCAGGCCGGCGGATGGTGGTACATGCGGATCCTCTGGGGTTACCCGATGATCGGTCCAGTCCACATTTCAAAGAGGCAGTTTTGGAAGTCTATTTCTATCTTTTCATCGCGTTCTACCTCACAGTGGTTTTCGGACCGTTTGTGTCCCTCGCACTGTGTCTGATCTGGGCCGGAGCCTGCGTTTATCCGGACTCCCGGCACGTTGGTAATATCGCGTTGCTGACCGCAGCATCGGCCGTGCTCGGGTTCTGCGCGCTCTGCATTTTCTGGAATATCTCGATGTCCTCCAGCGGATTGCTCCACGCGCACCCTCCTCGCACATCGGCGCAGGCCGGGGCAGATTCCCTTCCTTATCTGATCTGCTACCTGTTCTGCCAGCTAACCTGCATTGGGGCCATGGCGGTTGGAACGCGAAGAACCTCCAGCGTGAGATTCTTCGGCAGGATTGTCATCGGGATCAGCTCGATCATCGTCCTGCTGATTGTGTTCCTCCGCCTGCGGGTTTTTTTGTCCGCTTGATCGAGTCTACGATATCCATCCAATGGACGATGGTGCCGGAAATCTTCAACCCGTTGCGGTATTGTTCACCATCAAGCCGGCAATTGCAGCTTTCCCTTGTCCGCCGGCCATAGCAGCACCACTGGAAGAGTTTCCAGTGTCACCTTCAATCCGTACAAATCCGTTGAACCCCATCCTTGGCTAATAAACGATCGCATACTCGTTGGTGACCACCCGGCGCATGGCTTCGCGGAGCGCGGCCAGATAGGGGGCGACGTCCCGGCGAATGACATTGGTGTGGCTGGGGGCGAAGATCCGGATGTCGTAGGTGTCATAGAACGTGTCGATCATGGCGACGACGTCGTCGGGGTCGGCCCAGCGGAGCCAGGGAAAGACGACGCAGTTCGTCACCGACACATCGTGCATGAACCGGTCGGGCGAATAGCCGGTCGCCTCCATCTCGTCCATGAAACGGAAGCACTGATGTTCGTTGTGGGCGTTCAGCGCCCAGTCGACGGGACACAGGAAACCGTTCTCGTGCTCGTAGATCCATTGGGTCAGAGCGTGATCGACGAAGAGGGGCCTGATGATCTCCAGCAGGTGGCCGCCGAGATCGATCCTGTCGCCGAAGTCCAGCCGGCGGGCGTCGCCGAGACCGTGCACCTCGTAATGATCGTGGCCGCCGACCGTCAGCACTTCCACGTCCGGGTGGGCGCGCCGGATCGCGGCCGTGTTCGCCGCGTGCGGCAGTTCCGTATGGCTGATCCACAGATAGTCGAGGCGGCGCCCGGCAAGCAGCCCGTGGAGCGCCTCCAGCACGGTCGCGTGCTGGGCCGGGCCGAGCGTGTCGATGAGCAGGGTGCGTTCGCCCATGAACAGGTAGGCGCTGTAGAGGATGTCGTTGGCCTGTGGGTCGAAATTGGGATTGATCCTGGCGAAGTCGGCGGCAAAGCCGCCGTTGAAGTCGGCCGCGCCCTTGCCGACGCAATGGCTGATCCAGAAAATGTCGGGGGTGATCTCGCGCACGCCGACCCGGCTGATTCCGGACCCGTAGATCTTCGTGGTCATTGGCATATGTCCGTAATGGCCTGGTTGAAGCGATCGACAAACCGCACGACGTCGCCGCGCACCGCGTTGCCGTGGGTCGGGGCGAGGATCTTGATCTCGCGCCTGGCGAAGACCTTGGCAATGTCGGCCTTGACCCGTTCGCCCCTGACCAGCGGCAGGAAGCGGAACGCGGAGGCGTGGTAGCGGTGCAGCCAGTCGCCGGGAACGCCGCCGTCCAGTTCGTCGTCGAAGGCGCGGTCGGCGGCGGCGGGAAACAGGTAGCCGAAGGCGTCGGCCGAAAACAGGGTGCCTGTCCTATCGTCAACCATCCAGTGGGTTCCCGGCTGATCCTTGAGAATGCCGTCGAGAAATTGAATCCGGCGGCCGCCATAGTTCTCGTCGGTCCCGGCATAGCCATAGTGAATCTGGTCCTCAGTGACCCACCACGGCAGTTCGACATGGGGCAGGATGGCGCTCGAACAGACCAGTCTGGCGCCCGGCCAGGCATCGAGAATGGTTCTGATATTGCCGGTGTGCGGCAGTTCGGTGTGGGTCAGGAACACATAGCCTGGAGCCGTGTCGCCCAGCAGATGTCTGAGGTCGGCCATGATCCGGCCGGAATGGATGTGCGATCCGGCGTCGAACAGGAGCGGGCAGCCATCGTTCAAAAGAACGTAGACCCGCACGGCCTCGTGCCAGCCGTCGCGACCGGCCACACTTTCGCCGATCTGGTAGAGATCGTCCCTTACGTGTCGAAGCATGAACGCGTCCTCCGTCTGCCGGTTCCTCCGAGCCGAACCTTCACCGAAAGGGCCAGGGTTTCCATTGCCTTTTGTCGCGATTTCAATATCAATTCCGATATGAATAGATCTGATGGATATTTACCCTCGATCCGGGCCATGCTGGCGCTGGAACGGGTTGCGCGGCTTGGCAACGTGACCCGTGCGGCGGAGGAATTGAACACGTCACAATCCGCCATCAGCCGGCACCTGCGACAGCTCGAGGCGGATCTCGGGGTTACAATTGTCGCGCCGAGCGGGCGCGGTATCGCACTGACAGCGGCCGGGCAGGCCTACGCGCGAGAGGTGTCGGAGGCGCTTGTCAAGCTGCGCGAGGCGGGCGCCCGCGCGAGAGCCGATGCATTCGAACTGACGATCGCCTGCACCCACGAAGTCTCGCATCTGATTCTGATGCCGCGCTACGCCGATCTGAAAAAGGCGCTCGGGCGCGACGCGCATATCCGTATTTCCACCTGCGAATATCCGGCGATACCGGCCATGATCGATGCCGGAGCGGATATTATTTTCGAATACAGATTATCGCGGCCCGGGCAGCATTCGACCGCGATTGCGGCGGAGGAAATTGTTCCCGTCGCCGCACCCGGATTTCTGGAAAACAACCGGGCGCGGCTCGAAAAGACACCGGACGCCTGGCGCGGCATCACACGCCTGGCGCTGACCAAGGCCAATTCCGGCTGGGCGACCTGGGAGGACTGGTTCAAGGCGCAGGGCGTCGATGTCCCCATTGATCTCCCCCGGGCGCCGCAGCCCATGTTCGACAATTATGTCTATGCGCTGGAAGCGGCGACGCGCGGCGACGGTCTGGTGCTGGCATGGCGTGGCTTTGCCGATCGCTATCTAAATTCCGGCCAGTTGGTTCCGGTGCGGCCAGACTGGCTCGTCTGCGGTCCGACCCTTTACGCCGTTGCGACGGCGAACGGGCGGGCCAAGGGCCTGGTCAGGACCTGCCTCAAGGCGCTGTCCCGCCCCGCCCGGACGGTCTGACGACCATGTCGTTGAGTTCGGTGTGCAAAAATTTCGAAAAAAGAGAGTTGTTCGTTGCAATGGTTATTCGTAGGATTTTCATTGTCGATAGTCGCGGGTCAATGAGAGCATTCGTTGGTGCGAGAAGTTCGGCTGCTAAATTTTTGGGCCTTTTCCATAACGTTCGGAAGGATGTCGGGTGCTGAATTATCTGGTTGCATTCACTGTCGCGGTTTCGGCGGTCTGCATTTCGAGCGACCCGGTTTCGGCACTGGATATTCGGTCGAGCGGCTGCAAATCCATCTACAAGAAGTATCAGAAGTTTGTCGGTTACAAGGCTTTCGCCCTCTCCAAAGACAGACGCGGCTGCGGGCACGGTTCCCGATATGCCTCCAAGCAGGGCGCAGCAAAACGTGCCATGGAGGAATGCCGGAAAACGAAATTAAGCGGCTGCAAAATCGTGCACGAGGCCCTGAACAAGGACGTGGCAACAGATCCGTGCCGGAAGAACCTTCGCAAATTCCAGAACTGGCCGGGTCGCAAGGCGTTTGCGGTCGCAACCAGCGGCGGTTGCGGCTATTCCTGGGACGGCAGATCCCGTCACAGCGCAATCCGGTCCGCCCTTTCCGCGTGCAGGGAACACAATCCACGCAGCAAGTGTTTTGTCATTCGGCAGAAATGAATGCGCATTCCGCTGCTTCGGCCGGATCCGCGGCGACGGTTCCGGACCGGCGCTGTCCTCAATCGTCGCTTGGCGGGGCAAGTCTCACGCAGGCAACGATCAGTTTCGAAACATAGGCGGAGGCTTCACGCGGCTCCAGCTTGTCCCCGGCCTTGATGACGGCCTCGATCCTGGCCAGGAGGTTTTCCCGGTGCGTATTGGCGGGATAGGTTTCCAGACCGGTCAGTTTGCGAACATCTTCAGAGACGGTCGGGTCCGGCGCGAAGTCGAGGTTTTCCTCATCAACCTGTTCCAGGATGTGGAGCGCTCTCTCGAGATCGCCCAAAAGCGGAGATTTTGCCATTTTGTCCACCCAAGTCCGGAAAACACGAAGCATTTATAGTCCGACGGAAGGCTGATCGTAGCATCACCGGGCGGGTCTGTCGCAGGGGAATTTCTGTCAGTTTGTCGGTCCGGCTTTGGCATGTCCGGACGCCGGACCGGGCCCGGCGAAGCGGTTGAGGGAAGGGGTGGTGTGAAATGCCCGGTATTCCACCTGCCATTCCCTGGCGCGACCATCTTCCAGCACGTCATGCCCGCGAAAGTGGGAATCCATGTCGACGCGACCAATCGCGGTGCCGGAAGAGGCGGCGTGGTGGGGCGCCGCGACAGGCGCGGTGATGACATGCTTGGGGCCGGGGCTTGTTCTGAACCGGCAAAAGGCGCGCTTCAACCGGGGAGTTTTCCTACGCCTCGCGCTTGTAGATAATCACCGACAGGTAGGTCGCCGGCAGATCCTTCAGGATTTCCGGTCCGTGCCGGACGGCGGAATCGAACAGGATCGAATCCCCGGGTCCGAGCGCGTAGAGTTTGTCGCCGTGGCGATAATCGACCGCGCCGGAAATCATGTGAATGAATTCCACCCCGGCATGGCGGAACTGGGTATAGGGTTCGGCGTCCTCGGCCAGGGTGATCATGAACGGTTCAGCCGTCACGTCGCCGCGCAGGGCATGGCCGAGCAATTCGTAGCGATGGCCAACCTTGGTGCCGCGCCGGTCAATGAGAACCCCTGTGCCGGCCTGAACATAGGAACAGTCGCCGCGCTTTTCGGTTTCGCTGAAAAACTCGCCGATCGGCACATTCAAGGCGCCGGCGACCGCATTCAGCGTCGACAGCGACGGCGAAATGCCGCCATTTTCGATCTTCGACATCATGCCGACGGAAATCGCCGCAAGCCCGGCCAGTTCCGCGGCCGTCATGTCGCGCTGCTTGCGCAGGGCGCGGATCTTCATGCCGATCGCGGCTTCGAGGCTCTGCTCTTCCACTCCGCTCGGAGCCTTCGATCCCGTCGCCAGATCGTCAGTCATTGTTTGATCTCACGGCACTTGCTCCGCAAAAGCCTCCGATGGGGCGGGCTGACAGCCCGGTGCCCGGTCGGGCTTGCGAACCCGAGGGGTTCGGAGGGTTTGGGTCCAGTGCCCAGTAAAAAATCTCACGGCATTTGCTTCGCAAAAGCCTCCGATGGGGCGGGCTGACCGCCCGGCGCCCGGTCGGGCTTGCGAACCCGCAGGGTTCGGGTAGCCGACCGGACAGCATATTGCCAGGAACATTGTCTGAATCAGCAGTCGAGGCTGTTGTCGCGCTCCCATTGCGAGAGGTGGCGGGTGTAATCGATCCATTCCGCGTTGCGCAGTTTCAGGAACGCTGCCGAGAACTCGTCGCCCATGGCCGACTTCAGCGCCTTGTTCTTGTCGAATTCCCGGAGCGCGTCCAGGAGGTTGAGCGGCAGGCGCTTGACGCCGCGGGCCTTGTGGGCCTCGGTGTACATGTTGATGTCGAGCCGCTTGCCCGGATCGAGATCCCGGTCGACCCCGTCGAGGCCGGCGGCCAGCAGTCCGGCCGGCAGCAGGTAGGGATTGACCGCGCCGTCGGCGAGGCGGAATTCGAAGCGGCCGGAATCCGGGATCCGAACCATGTGCGTGCGGTTGTTGCCGCCGTAAGACACCATGTTCGGTGCCCAGGTCGCGCCCGACGTGGTCACCGGCGCATTGATGCGCTTGTAGGAATTGACCGTCGGGTTGGTGATCGCCGTCAATGCCGTGGCATGGTTGATGATGCCACCCAGGAACTGATAGCCGAGCTTGGATACGCCGAGTTCGCCCTTGGGATCGTTGAACAGGTTCTTCTTGCCGGTCTTGTCCCACAGGCTGACATGGGCGTGGCAACCATTGCCGGTCAGATGGGCAAACGGCTTCGGCATGAAGGTGGCCCTGAGCCCGTGTTTTTCGGCCAGCGCCTTGACCATGTACTTGAAAAACGCCATCCGGTCGGCGGTCACCAATGCATCGTCGAAATCCCAGTTCATCTCGAACTGGCCGTTGGCGTCCTCGTGGTCGTTCTGGTACGGGCCCCAGCCGAGCTGCAGCATCACGTCGCAGATTTCCGAAATCACGTCGAACCGCCGCATCAGCGCCGACTGGTCGTAACAGGGCTTGGACTGGGTGTCGCGCAGATCGGAAATATCCGATCCGTCGGCCTGGATCAGGTGATATTCACATTCCACGCCGGTCTTCAGCCGATAACCCGAGCCCTCGGCCCGCTTCAAAAGCCGTTTCAGGGTGACCCGCGGCGACTGTTCGACCGGCTTGCCGTCCATGTAGAGATCGGAGGCCAGCCAGCCGACCTCCGGCTTCCACGGCAACTGGATCAGGCTGTCGGGATCGGGCAGGGCGAACATGTCGGGATCGGACGGGCTCATGTCGAGCCAGGCGGCAAACCCGGCAAAGCCGGCGCCTTCCTTGACCATGCCGCCGATCGCCTCGGCCGGCACCAGTTTTGCCCGCATGTTTCCGAACAGGTCGACGAAGGAAATCAGAAAATACCTGATGCCCTGGTTTTTCGCCGCCTTGACAAGATCCTTAGCCATTGATGCCGTCCTTTTCGTTTCCGTTTGTCTTTTTTTAAATTTGTGAATTCAAGTTTGAACCAAGATTAATTCCCCACACCGACCTTGCCGTCCCGGCCCTCGAGCCGGGACCCACAGGCAATGTGCCCGACTTTGCGGAAATGTACCCCGCATACTTTCCGCCGGTGCTTGCGAAGCGTCAAGAAGAGCCCCTGGTCGGACAGCCATTTAGCCCATGATCCCCGGATCCCGGCTCGGGAGCCGGGAAGGCAGACCGGGATTATGGAAAACATTTCCATGTCCTGCTCTTCGCCTCCCGTCACACGTCGTTCTATCCCGGTATCCAGCTGGTGCCGGCGAGCGGCACCTCGGCCATGGCCGCGGCCTCGACCGTCAGCGCCACCAGATCCTCCGGTTCGAGATTGTGCACGTGGCTCTTGCCGCAGGCGCGCGCCAGCGTCTGGCATTCCAGCGTCATCACGGCGAGGTAATTGGCCAGCCGGTGGCCGGCCGCGACCGGGTCGAGACGGCGGGCAAGGGTCGGGTCCTGGGTGGTGATGCCGGCCGGATCCTGGCCCTCGTGCCAGTCGTCATAGGCGCCGGCGGTGGTGCCGAGCGCCTGGTAATCGGCCTCCAGAGCCGGATCGTTGTCGCCAAGCGCGACCAGGGCCGCCGTGCCGATCGACACGGCGTCGGCGCCGAGTGCCAGGCATTTGGCGACATCGGCGCCGTTGCGCACACCGCCGGAGACGACCAGTTGCACCTTGCGGTGCATGTCGAGATCCTGCAGCGCCTTGACTGCCGGACGGATTGCGGAAAGGGTCGGCAGGCCGACATGTTCGATGAACACGTCCTGGGTCGCGGCGGTGCCGCCCTGCATGCCGTCGAGAACGACCACGTCGGCGCCCGCCTTTACCGACAGGGCGACATCGTAATAGGGCCGCGATGCCCCGACCTTGATATAGATCGGCACTTCCCAGTTGGTGATCTCGCGCAATTCCTGAATCTTGATCTCCAGATCGTCAGGCCCGGTCCAGTCCGGATGCCGGCAGGCGGACCGTTGGTCGATACCTTCCGGCAGGGTGCGCATCTCCGCCACCCGCTCGGTGATCTTCTGGCCGAGCAGCATGCCGCCGCCGCCGGGCTTGGCGCCCTGGCCGACAACGACCTCAATGGCGTCGGCTTTGCGCAGATCGTCCGGGTTCATGCCGTAGCGCGACGGCAGATATTGATAGACCAGCTTGTCGGAATGACCGCGTTCCTCCGGGGTCATGCCGCCGTCGCCGGTCGTCGTCGACGTGCCCATGCGGCTGGCGCCGCGGCCAAGCGCTTCCTTGGCCTGGGCCGACAACGAGCCGAAGCTCATGCCGGCAATGGTGATCGGGATCTTCAATTCGATCGGACGTTTGGCGAACCGGGTTCCAAGCGCCACTTCCGTGGAGCAGCGTTCGCGATAACCCTCGAGTGGATAGCGGCTGATCGAGGCGCCGAGAAACAGGAGATCGTCGAAATGCGGCACGGCGCGCTTGGCGCCGCCGCCGCGAATGTCGTAGATGCCGGTCGCCGCGGCACGGCGGATTTCCGAAAGCGTGTAGTCATCGAACGTGGCCGACTTTTTCGGCAGCGTTCTCGGGATGGCGGGTTTGGCGGTCATGAACGCAGTTCCTTAATAAGCCGCGACATTGTCGATTTTGAAATGATAGAGTTCGCGCGCCGATCCGTAGCGCCTGAATTCGGCGGGATCGGCGTCGATGCCGGCCTTTTCGAACAGGGCGGCGAGGTGGGCCAGAGCCTTGTCGTCCATCGGCTTTTCGACGCAGTCGGCGCCGCAGCTCGCCACCGTGCCGCGCACGAACAATTTGGCCTCGTACAAGGAGTCGCCGAGCGCGTCGCCGGCATCGCCGAACACGACCAGCGTGCCGGCCTGGGCCATGAACGCGCTCATGTGGCCGACCGATCCCTTGACGATGATATCCGCGCCCTTCATGGAAATGCCGCAGCGGGCGGACGCATTGCCCTCGATGACGAGCAGCCCGCCATGGGCGGTGGCGCCGGCGGACTGGCTGGCATCGCCCTTCACATGGACCCGGCCGGACATCATGTTTTCGGCGACACCGACACCGGCATTGCCGTTGATGGTGACGTCGGCATGTTTGTTCATGCCGGCGCAATAATAGCCGACATGGCCGTTGATATCGACGGTGAGGTCGCGGTCGAGGCCGGCCGCGATCGCATGTTTGCCAAGCGGGTGCTCAACGGTCCAGGCGGTCTCGTTGCTGTCGGCGGGCAGATCGCGCAGGGCGGAGTTCAGGTCGCGGACGGATTGCTCCGCCAGATCAAATGTCGGCATCTAGCGCTCCCAGAAATAGACGCGGGCGGGTTCGGGTTCGAACAGGCGGGCCTGTTCGATGCCGGGCAGCGGGGTCAGCGCCCGGTATTCGGAGGCGAAGGCGACATAATCGTCGGTTTCGGCCATCACCGCCGGTTTGCAGGAAATCGGATCGCGCAGCACGCCGAAGCCGTTCTCCGTGCCGACCACGAAGGTGTAGAATCCGTCGAGATCGTCGAGCGCCCGGGTCAGCGCATCGCCGAGCGACAGGCCCTGGCCCATGCGCCAGGTCAGATAGCCGGCGGCGACCTCGGTGTCGTTTTCGGTATCGATGCGAATGCCTTCGCGCTTCAGCACCCGGCGCAACCGGTTGTGATTGGACAGCGAGCCATTGTGAACCAGGCACTGGTCGAGACCGGTTGAGAAGGGATGCGCGCCGTCGGTGGTGACGGCCGATTCCGTGGCCATGCGGGTGTGGCCGATGCCGTGGGTGCCGCTGATCGCGCGCAGGCCGAACCGGTCGACGATGGAATCCGGCAGCCCGACCTCCTTGTAGAGTTCCATGCGCCGGCCGGCGCCGACAAGGTCGAGATCGATTTCGGCGTCCGCCAAAAGGTCCTCTGCGTCACCGGCCCGGTCGGCGTCGATCAGCGCCACCGCATGGGTATCGTGCAGGACGATATCGCTCCGGGTCAGCTGTTTCAGCCTGTCGGCGGAGGCCGCGACATGGTCGGCGGACGTTCCGCGCAGGGTCAGTTTGACCGCACCGTCGGCCGGCGCGCCATAGAGCGCGACACCGGCGGAATCCGGCCCGCGGTCGGTCATCTGCACCAGCATCGACGACAGAAGATCGCCGAGCCGGGGCTCAAGAGATGCGTTCTTGCAAAAAACGCCAACAATTCCGCACATGGTGCACCTGTTTGAAACTTCGGAAATCGGAAGATGCGAAAGTACAAACTGTCGAGATAAAATGCAATGGGTAAGAAATAAATTTTCTTGATAGGAAATAATTCTCTGTAATTGGCTGCAAGGCGCGGTGCGGGAACTTCTACATGACGTGTCCAGAAGGCTATCGTGGGCGGACGGGCCGCCACGCATTTGTCAGGAAGTGCTGGAATCGCGGCTGATGTGTGCAGGGGAAACGGCGGACCACACGAAGGCGTTAAACTCGAGCCCGCGACCGCTCACGGAATTCGCGCCACGCCTCTCCCACGTTATCACCGCACTCATCGCCCATCTGATCATCAAACTTGCCGCCGAGACCCTGACCTGCGCGAGGATGCTGTAAACCTTACCAATCTCATCTCGATGAACCTTATGGCAAAAAGGCCATTAAGGGCTCCAAACAGTCCCAATATTCCGAAATTACCTGACACGGCACAGCTAAAACTGGAGTTAAGTATTGTGGAGACTCTCAATGGCCAAACCGGACAAGTAGTGCGACAAGCGCGGCGATGACGTGTGTTGGAGAGTTGGATCGCCGATTTCGCGTTCCTGGAGTGTGCCGGGTTGACTGACGAAGAGCCGAGGGCGTGCGATCGCCCGGCTCCGCACCTCACCCCTTCCGCCGCGTCGTGCCGCCCTCGATGATCTTTACGTCCAGGGAAACGGTCCGTGCCGGCTGCACGCCCTTGATCCGGGAAATCAGGTTCTGGGCGGCGATGATCCCCATCTGCCGGCGCGGGGTGCTCATCGTTGTCAGCGCCAGCGGCAGCACCGTGGTCAGGTCGAGCGCATTGAAGCCGAACAGGCCGACATCGTCGGGAACGCTTATTCCGAGGGACTGACAGGCCGACAGGCCGCCGAAAGCGAGATGGTCGTTGACGTAGAACAGGATATCCGGCGGCTGGGCGGAGGCCATCAGTTCCATTGTTCCCAATTTACCGGCCATGAACGAGTTGGCGTCCTCCTGGATGGAATGGGCCATCGGGGCGGCCTGTCCGAACTCCCGGAACGCGGCGTCGATGCCGGCACGGCGCTTGTCGGCGCGGGTGTCGCGCCCGGGCAGGATGCCGACGAAGCCCGGGTTGCGATATCCGAGATCGACCGCGAAGCGACCGATCCGTTGCCCGGCGTCGAAATGGTCGATGCCGACGCAAATGTCGATCGGATCGTCGGACACGTCCCACAATTCAAGCGTCGGGATGCCGGCCCCGCGCAGCTTCTTGCGCACGCTCCGGTCATGGTCGTTGCCGGTCAGGACGATGGCCGCCGGATGCCAGGACATCAGCCGCGAAATCAGGGCGAGCTCGACGTCCGGGTCGTAGGATGTGGTGTCGATGACGGTGGTCAGCCCGGCACGCTCGAAGGTCTGGCGCATGCCCTCCAGCATGTCGGCGAACACGTCGTTGAAGAGGGTCGGAAACGAGATGCCGATCAGATTGGAATTGGCGACCACCAGGGAGCGGGCATTGTTGTTGGGGAAATAATTCATGCGCCGGGCGATCTTGACGATCGCCGCGCGCTGGGTTTCCGAAACCCCTTCAAGGCCGCGCAGGGCGCGCGAAACCGTCATGGCGCTGACGCCGGCCTCCTCGGCGACATGCTGCAGACTGACATGGGCGGTCGTGCGTTTTCGACTCATCGTCCTCTTCCAAAACCTGTTTGCCGCTTGAAAACAACAGTCTAGGAGTAATTTTACGTTAGCGCTAACGTAGTTTGGGCCAATTCGCGCTTCCGGGCAAAAAAAATCGCTGTCATATTTCTTTCGCAGACGCCGCACGGTTTTCCCGATGTCGCAGGCCAACGATCTGGTGCGCTTGCCGGAGGACATGTCGCGTTGCTTCGGGCCATGGAACGGGACAATGGCATGCCGACAATCCGACTGGAAAACCTGATCAAACGCTACGGCGCGCAGGAAGTGCTGCACGGCATCAACCTGTCGATGGAGGCGGAGGAATTCACGGTGCTGGTCGGCCCGTCGGGATGCGGCAAGTCGACGACCCTGCGCATGATCGCCGGCCTGGAAACCGTATCCGACGGCGAGATCTATATTGACGACAAGCCGGTCAGCCACCTTGAGCCCAAGGAGCGCGACCTGGCGATGGTGTTCCAGGACTATGCGCTTTATCCGCACATGAACGTGGCAAAGAACATGTCGTTCGCGCTGCGCCTGCAAAAACGGCCGAAAGCCGAAATTGACGCGAAGGTGCGGGACGTGGCCGAGATGCTCGGCCTGACCGACTATCTGCACCGCAAACCCGGCGAACTGTCCGGCGGCCAGCGCCAGCGCGTCGCCATGGGCCGTGCGCTGACCCGGGACAGCTCGACCTTCCTGTTCGACGAACCGCTGTCCAACCTCGATGCAAAACTGCGCGGCCAGATGCGGGCCGAACTCGCCCTGATGCGCCAGAACGTGCGCAAGAACATGATCTACGTCACCCACGACCAGATCGAGGCGATGACGCTCGCCGACCGGATCGTGGTCATGCATGGCGGTGTCATCCAGCAACAGGGCACGCCGCAGGAGCTGTTCAGAAATCCGGTCAACAAGTTCGTCGCCGGCTTTCTGGGCATGCCGCCGATGAATTTTCTCGATGGCGAAATCCAGTCCGGTGACGGCGCGACGCGGATTGCCGGTGACGGGTTCTCGATCCGGCTTTCGCCGGAAAAGGCGGCCGCCGCGACCGCACATGGCGCCCGTGCGCTGACCCTCGGGATCCGGCCCTCCGATCTCGTGCACTCGGAGGAGGCCGGGGACGGTCTCGGCATCGACCTCGACGTCATCGTTTCGGAATATATTGGCGCGCAGTCGGTGCTGATCTGCCAGTGCGGCGCGGAAAAGGTCGTCGTCGAACTGAAATCGGAAACCCCGATCGCGCTCGGCCAGACCTTGAGATTTTCGATCAACGAAAACGCGATCCACCTATTCGACCGGGAAACGGAGGCTGCCCTTTAGCAACACAGATCAAGGGCAAAGATCCTGTTCGGGGCCCTTGAAACGAACAACAGCATGGGAGGAACAGAATGCTGAAGACCCTGAAACTGACGCTCGCCGCCGCGGGCGCGCTCGCTGCGACGTCGCTCGCCGTGCAGGCGAACCCTTACGAGGCCTATGCCGGCCAGACCCTGGTGGTCAATTTCCCGGCGCACCCGCACTACAATGCGGTGATGAAGATCCTGCCGGAATTCACCAAGCAGACCGGCATCGAGGTCGAAGTCGACCAGTTGCCCTATCTGAAAATGCGCGAGCGCCAGACGCTCGAACTCGGGCAGGACGAGGGCGACTACGATCTGATCGCCTATGTGGTGTTCTCCAAGGCCGACTATGTTTACGCCGACCAGCTGGAAAATCTCGCGCGCTATTTCATGAACCCGAAACTGGCCAATCCGGCCTATGATGCGGGCGATCTCATCGACGGCTATGTCTACAATATCGGCTTCGCCGGCGGCGAAAAGGGTTATCTGCAAGGCAAGACCGGGTCGCTGTTCGGCATTCCCTATGGGTCGGAAACCTCGATTCTCGGCTATCGCAAGGACATTTTCGAAAAACACGGGCTGAAGGTTCCCGAAACCTATGACGAGCTGATCGAGACCGCCTGCAAGATCCCGGACCTGGAACCGGGCATGGGCGGGTTGTCATCGCGGGCCGCGTCCGGACACCATGCCAGCCATGCCTTCCTTCTTCACCTTGCGCCGCTTGGCGGACGGGTGTTCGACGATGCCTGGAACCCGATCGTCAACAATGAGGCGGGCGTCAAGGCGGCCAATGCCCTGAAGTCGATTGTCGATTGCGGACCCGAAGGCGCGGCGTCGTTCGGCTTCGGCGAGGCGCTGGGCTCGTTCCTCAACGGCGACACCGCCATGTTCCTCGACACGACCGTCGTCGCCGGCCAGATCAACGACCCGAAAAAGTCGAAAGTCGTCGGCAAGGTCGGCTGGGCGCTGCATCCCATGGGCACGCGGCGCGGCAGCCAGACCGGCGGCTTCGGCATCGGCATTCCGAAAAACGCCGAAAACAAGGAGGCCGCCTTCCTGCTGATGCAATGGCTGACCTCGAAGGAGGGCGACAAGCTGGTGGCGCTGGCCGGCGGAAATCCGTCGCGCTTCTCCACACATGCCGATGCGGACGTGAACGCAAAGTTCCCGCACATGGCGACGTTCGGCGAGGCTCTCAAACATGCCGACCCGGACTGGCGTCCGATCATCCCGGTCTGGGGCAAGATCAATGCCGATCTCGGCACCACCCTGTCGAAGGTGCTGACCGAGGGACTTGACCCGAAGGCGGCCCTCGACGGCGTCGCGGAGCGGACCAAAAAGGTCATGGAAGAGGCCGGATATTACACCTGGCAATAGACCACGGCGAGGGGCCGGCTTGTGCCGGCCCCGTTTCTCTGGTGTGCGAGGTTCGCCAAAGATGGGTTCTGAAACCCTACCCCCTCATCCTGAGGTGCGGAGCGAAGCGGAGCCTCGAAGGACGATCCAGTGTACGCCATCGGTCCTTTGAGGCCCGGGAAACCCGGGCACCTCAGGATGAGGGGGAGTAAAATGATCATTGTCGCGCAGGGAGCTGAAAATGGACGATCCAGTGCACGCCATCCGTCCTTCGCGGCCCGGGAAACCCGGGAGCCTCAGGATGAGGGCGCGTGACATGATCCTTGTGGTGCAGCAGTCGAGAAGGCTCCCCCCTATCCCGGAAATGCTGTCGTGATGAAAGCCTCAACGCTCAATCGAATGACGCCCTACATCTTCATTGCGCCCGCCGCTGTGATTATGGTCGTGTCGTTGCTCTATCCGCTGCTCTACATGATCTATGGCAGCTTTCGCGACTGGGATCCGAGCCAGACGATATCGGAGACCGAATTCGTCGGGCTGAAGAACTACATCACGCTCCTCAACGATCCGAACTTTCTCGAAAGCCTGACCGTCACCCTGACCTTCGCCATCTCCGTCGTCAGCATTGAAATGGTGCTCGGCGTCGGGCTGGCGCTGCTTTTGGACCGCAACATTCGCGGCATGTCGGTGCTGCGCACCCTGTTCATCCTGCCGATGATGATCGCGCCGGTGGTTGTCGGCCTGATGTGGCGCTACATGTATCACCCGACCGTCGGCACCTTTAACCGGTTCCTGAAGAGCATCGGCCTCGACGGCGTCGACTGGCTCGGCCAGCATGCGCTCCTGTCGGTGATCATCGCCGACATCTGGCAATGGACGCCGTTCATCTTCATCCTGTCGCTTGCCGCCCTGCAATCGCTGCCGCAATCGGCGATCGAAGCGTCCAGGATCGATGGCGCGACGGGATGGCAGCAGATCTGGCATATCAAACTGCCGCTGATGATGCCGGTCCTGATCGTCACCGGCCTGTTGCGCCTGATCGATGCGTTCAAGGTGCTTGAGGTGATCCTCGTCATGACCGAGGGCGGGCCGGGCCTGTCCACCGAAATCCTGGCCCTGCGCATCTCCCGCACGGCGACCGAGTTCCGCGAACTCGGCGTCGCCGCCGCCATGTCGAACTATCTGTTGATCCTGCTCCTGATCCTGACGGCGGCCATGTTCGTCTATACCAAGGTTCAGGAGGCCCGCGCCGCCCGGCTGCGGGCGCTGGCCGAAGGAGGATCGTGATGTCCGCTCAAGCCTCCACCGGGACGTCCAGACGCCGGAATCCCGCCTTCTACAGCCTGCTGGTCGTGCTGATCTTCATGGCGGTCGGGCCGATCGCGCTGATGTTCGTCAACTCGTTCAAGCTCGATGTCGACATCCTGTCGGGCACCGGCGGCCTGTTGTTCCTGCCGACGATCCAGAACTATGAAACGGCGCTTTGCGATGTGCTCTGGTACGATCTCGACCATCTCGATTTCTGCTCGCTGAAGTTCGGCGGCGCCTTCATCAATTCCCTGATCATCGCGCTGATTTCGACGTTTCTGACGCTGGTGATCGGCTGCATGGCGGCCTATGCGCTGGTGCGCTTCAGGTTCATGGGGCGGGACACGGCGTCGATGACGACGCTGATGGTGCGCATGGTGCCGCCGGCGGTGCTGCTGGTGCCGGTGTTCGGGCTCTGGAACAATGAATTTTGCATCGACAAGACCAGCTTTGTCGGGGCACTCATCCGCGACTGGTTCGGCGGACGCGGCGACGTCTGTCTCGCCGGCACCCATTCCGGCATCATCCTGATCTATGTGGCGATGAACCTGCCGTTCGTGATCTGGATCCTGCAGAGCTTCATCGTCCAGGTGCCGCGACAATTGGAAGAAGCCGCCAGAATGGACGGGGCGGGGCCGTTTCAGGTGTTCTTCCTGGTCGTGCTGCCCCTGATCAAGCCGGGGCTCGCGGCCTCGGCGATCTTCACATTCCGCATTGCCTGGAACGAATATCTGCTTGCGTCAGCCCTGTCGGACCGCGACACCAAGACCGTGCCGATCCTGATCGTCAACAACATGTCGGAATTCAATGTCGAATGGGGGGTGATCATGGCCACCGGCATGCTTCTGGCGATCCCGCCGATCATTTTCACCCTGTTCGCCTCGCGGCAGATCATCACCGGCATGACGGCGGGAGCGGTCAAGGGCTGATGTGGGAGTGGCTCGCCGCATCGATCGATCCGACCCGGCCGCACGAGATCGGCGTGCTCGTGTCGTGGCATGCAAGGCTGATGGTGCTGGCCTGGGGCGTGCTCTTGCCGGTGGGGGTGCTGGTGGCGCGCTATTTCAAGATCTGGCCCGGCCAGGACTGGCCACGAATGCTCGACGACCAGAAATGGTGGCACAGTCATCTCGCCCTGCAATGGACTGGGTCGGCGCTGGCCTGTTACGGTCTTGCTCTCGTGATCTGGGCTGCCGGCGGCCTCAGGGGCGTCGTCGATCCGCACAAGGCGTTCGGTTGGGCGGCCATGGCGCTGTTGGCCGTGCAGGTGCTCGGCGGATTGCTGCGCGGGGCCAAGGGCGGCCCGACCCAGCCGGCGGCGGACGGAAGCTGGCGCGGTGACCATTACGACATGAGCCGGCGGCGGATCGCGTTCGAATATGTCCACAAATTTTCCGGCTATACGGCCTTGATCTGTGCAGCCGCGGCGATCCTTCTCGGCCTGTGGCAGGTCAACGCGGCGCGGGGGCTGTGGCTGTTGATCGGCCTGTGGTGGCTGGCGCTGCTGGCAGCGGCTCTTGTTCTGCAGCGCAAGGGCCGTAACATCGACACCTATCAGGCGATCTGGGGCCCCGATAAGTCCCATCCCGGGAACCGAATGAAGCCGATCGGGTTCGGGATCCAGCGGCGGGAGGAATAGTTTGGCGATAGGTCCAGGCGTCCGAAAAAAGCTGAACGGCCCTAAGCAAAGAGATCCTTGGCGCGATAATAGGCGCCGACGAACGGCATGAACCATGAGCGGGCCCAATGGGCCGGGATGGGGGGCCAGTCTCTGTCGCGCCAGGGGTTTGCATCCGCTTCGCCGGCAATGACCCGCGCCATGATCTGTCCCATCTGGACGGACATTTGCACGCCATGCCCGCTATAACCCATCGCATGGAACAGGCCCCCATTCTGACCGGCATGCGGAAGGCGGTCCTGAGTCATGTCGACCAGACCGCCCCAGCAATAGTCGACTGCAATGGGACCGAGCTGAGGAAAAATTCTTGTCAGTTGCCGCTTCAGCACCTCACCGCTCTTGCGATCCGACGCGGGGCTGGACAGTGCGAAGCGGGCGCGCCCGCCGAAGATCAGACGATTGTCGTGCGAGACCCGAAAATAATTGCCCACATTCAATGTCGTGACGGCGTTGCGCCGGCCAGGCATTACCGCGTCGATCTGATCGGTGCCGAGCGGTTCTGTCGCGATGACAAAACTTCCAACGGGCAGAATCCGCTTTTGGAAGTAGCGAAAGGTCTTGTCCGTGTGTGCGCCTGTCGCAACGAATATGGCCGGTGTCTGCACTGTGCCGAGCGTCGAGCGGACGGCGAACCCGCCGGTTTGCAGCCGTTCGATCTCACCGACGTGCGCGCCTTCGAAAAGCTGCGCACCGTGCTGGCGGGCAGCCCGTGCCAACCCTGTGCCAAACATGCCGATGTGAAGCTGGGCGCTCTTGCCGAACATCAACCCGCCATGGAAAAGGGGCGAATTGACCTCGTCGGCAACGGCGTCCGCGCCGATCAGGCGAACGTCGGGATCGACACCGTCCGACAAGGCTTCATGCGCACGCCGGAGGTGCTCATAATGTTGTGGCTTCGCAGCCAGTAGGATCTTGCCGGAGCGTCTGAAATGGCACGCGATCTCATGTTCGCGCACAAGCCTCTCGACCGTATCAACCGCATCGTCAAATGCGCGATAATAGATTTCGGCGCGCTCGCGGCCGAGGCGCGCGCACGCTGCGTGGAAATTGCCCGCCATACCATTGTTGCAGTGTCCGCCGTTCCGCCCGGACGCTCCGGACATGATGCGATCGGCTTCCAGAACAACAACGCTTGCGCCTTGTTGCGCCAGTGCAAGCGCTGCGGAAGCACCGGTAAGCCCACCTCCGACTATCACGACATCGGATCGTTGCGGGAGCGGGCCTGCCTCGGCAATGCCATCCTGTGAGGTCGTGTCCAGCCAATAGGGTGTGAGCTGCATGTTTCTCTGCTTGAGACGTTACAATCCAACGACAGCGGGAAGCCCAGAGAGATCGCGCATCTCCTGATAAGTGTATTGCGGCGTGGAGGGTTCGTAACCGCGATTCACGTAGACCTTGTTGTCGATCCGCAAATCATGCGCCGGCATCAGGTCATAGCGCAAGCTGGACGATACATGCAGGATGTCCGCCGGCCCGCACCCCAGCGCGTCGAACATGTACTCGAAAGCCCGATATCTCGGTTTGTAGGCCTGTGCCTCCTCCGCGGTGAGAACGGCGTGAAACGGGGCGCCAAGCTTGTCGACGTTGGATTGGATCTGGCTGTTCGATGCATTCGACAGGATCACAAGGGGAAAATGCTCCGCCACCCGGGCAAGAGGTGCCGGGACATCCTCATGCGGTCCCCAGTTGGGAACCTCGTCATAAAGATGCTGTCCTTCGTGATCCTGATAGTCGATGCCCCACCGTTTGCAGGTGCGCCTGACTGCGTTTCGGATCACCTGATCGTAGGGCTTCCAGTCGCCGAGGACCTCGTCACGCCGATATGAGGCGAAGTCTTCGATGAACCGATCCATGTCCGCCGCGGCAATGCGATTGGCGAACATGGTGCGGGCAATCTGGCCCATTTGAAAGAATGTCAGTGTTCCGTAACAGTCGAACGTTATGTATTTGGGTCTGAACGGGATCTCGTTTTGCATGGGTGTTCCGGGTCGGTTGGGATTTCAGCACGATTTGGAGGACCGGAACCCACCGGTCAACCGGCGGGTTCCTGAGCGGTCCGAAGATAACGCTTCGAACCGCCGATGTTTTCTCGTTATGTTTCGGCCGATCCACTAGGCATCGAGCCATGCATATTCAGGCCATTCCATGCCGCCGAATGCCGAAAGCGGAACACGCGGGAAGCCTTTCAGATTCGCGATCTTTGCGTCGATGTAAGCATTGTGTGCCGGTATCAAGACACCGCTTTCATTGTGGCAAAGTGTCTGCATCTCACAATGCATCTCGTGCCGCTTTGCGGGGTCCAGCTCCGCACGGGCCATGTTCAGCAGTTGATCGAAGCGTTCGTTCTGCCAACGCGATTCATTCCATGGCGCATCCGACTTGAAAGCGATGGTCATCATGATGTTGGCGCTCGGCCGCATGTTCCAGGATGCAACGAACATCGGTTTCTTGAGCCAGGTTGCTCCCCAGTACCCATCGTTGGGGACCTGTTTCAATTGCAGGTCGAAGCCAACTTTCGCGCATTCCTGCTGCAATATCAGCGCAACATCTTTCGTCGCCGGAGTGATCTCGGCAACATGCAGTTCCGCGCTGGTCAATCCCGATTTCTTCAGGTGGAATTTCGCCTTTTCGGGATCGTAGGCGCGAACCGGAAGATTGTCACAATGATCGGCGCCATAGGCGGGGCCTACCGGATGATCGTTGCCGATCGAACCCTCACCCTTGCGCACCACCCGCAGGATCCTGTCGCGCCGCTGCAGATATTTCAACCCGAGAACGAAGTCCGGATTGTTGCCGGGACTCTGGTCCAGTCTGGCGACAATATTGTCGTAAGCTCCGGACGCAACGGAGAACACTTCAAGGCCATCGGCCGCCTTGACCTGCGCCACGCCCTTCGGATCGAGATTGCCCATCATATGGATGTCGCCGGCCAGCAATGCATTGAGGCGAGCACTGTTGTCGGTGATCCCGAAGACCTCGACCCGGTCCAGATAGGGGCCGGCATTGCCCCAATAATTGTCGTTGCGGTCGTGGATCGAGCGAACGCCGGGCTTGAATTCCGTCAGCCGGAAGGGACCGGTTCCCACGGCGGTCTGGAAATCGGTTGTACCGTCTTTGATGATCTTGAAATGAAATGTACCGAGAACGACAGGCAGTTCCGAATTCGATACATTGAGTTTGGCGCGAACGGTGTGGTTGTCGTCCTTCACCCATTCCTTGACGTCCGCCACCAGCACCTTGGCAACCGATTTCGTATCCGCGCCGAGATGCCGGTTCATCGAGTAGACAACATCATCCGCGGTCAGTTTCGAGCCGTCATGCCATTCGACGTCCTTGCGCAACTTGAACACCCATTCGGTCGCATCCGCATTGGCTTCGAACGATTCAGCCAGTTCCGGCGCGGCCGTGAGGTCCTCGCGAAGGCGACAGAGATTGTTGAAGGTCAGGCGTCCGCGGGCATAGTCGATCGAATTTGAATTCAGAATCGGATCGAGTGTGTCTGCCGGACCATGTTGTGGCCAGGCGAAACGGATGTTGCCTCCGCGTTTCGGCGTCGCTGCCAGGGCATCCCCGACCTGGGAGACCAGGCCTCCGGCAAAGCCGAGGCCCGCCCCCGCGGCAAGCATCATCCCGACAACGTCGCGACGTGTTGCGCCGCGCCTTAGTACGTGTTCGACGAACTTTCGATCCGCATCGGTACCGATGCGATAGCCGTCATGTCCAGATTTCGACATTCTTTCCTCCTGTCTCAGGCGTTTCCAGTGAATAGAATTCCCCGGACATCGTCCCGGCTCTCATCCCTGTGCGATCGCTTCTGTCTTGTTGCGGGTTGCGATGTCCTGTCACGCACAGTTTTCTCCATGTTCATCCGCAGAATCGTTTGAACGTCCGCAGCCAGTTGCCGCCCATGATCGCGGCAACAGCGTCATTGTCGTAACCCCGTTCTAAGAGGCCTTGTGTGAGGTTCGGCAGTTTGGTTACGGTCTCGATTCCTGTCGGGTAGGATTGTCGGCCGAACGAGGCGAGCGAACCAAAAATGTCCGGCCGCCGCGTTCGCCATGTGACGACGCTAGGCGGGGCAACGACATTTTTTTGCGCCGCATATTTCTCCACATAGTCCAGACCGAGGCCGACATGATCGGTTCCGACGAGCCGGCCGATATAGTCGATGTGATCAAGAAAATCGTCGAGCGTGGGCACATTGTCGGCCAAGGACTGAGGCAGGCCGCAAACGCCGATCATGCCGCCCTTTGCGGCCATCGCCTTGATCGTATCGTCGGTCGTGTTGCGGCCATTTGGCCGCAGACCATCGGCATTGGAATGCGTGCAAACCGGCGCCTGCGACTTTGCCGCCGCTTCCGCCCGGGTCCTGTGCCCGCAATGGGAAAGATCGAGCATGACCGGTAAACCGTTCGCCATTTCGACAAGGTCTTCACCGAGATAGGACAGGCCGGCATCGCGCTTCTCACCGCATCCGTCGCCGAACAGATTGGCCGTCGTATAGGCCAGACCGAGAATGCGCAGCCCAAGGCGGACCAGGACTTCGAGGCGCCAAAGCTTGTCCTCGAGCATGGTTGCGCCCTGAGTACCGAACACGACGCCCAGTTTGCCGGCCCTCTGGGCCGTCAAAAGATCATCGGCGGTGAGACAGAGTTTCAGGTCCTGACGCGTTTCGATTGTCGTCAGGTAGCTTTCGACCTGCCGCAGGGTATCGTCCCAGTTCTCTTCCAGCGAGAATGTGACGTTGACCGCGTTGACGCCGCCTTCGAGACAGCGGACGGTATAGTCTTCTTCCAGAACATAGGCGATCGCCAGGCAGTCAAAAACAAACATCTCGTCGTGCAATCGGCGGGTATTCTCACTCGCCGTGTAATTTACTGTGGCAGCTGCCTCGGCGTTGCTCATCACTGGTTAAGCTCCTTCAAAATGTTTGCTGTGCGGTCGGTGCAGCGGCTTGATCGCGCTGGAATCGGCTCATGCTGAATGGGGCGAGGGGTGTTGACGTCTCCCCACGGTCGATCAATTCGGCCATGACATCGCCGACACCGGGACCAAGCTGAAAGCCGTGGCCGCAAAATCCATAGGCGTAATAGAGGCCCGAGACCTTGGTGCTTGGTCCCATGATCGGAATGTCATCCGGGAGATAGCCTTCAATTCCGCTCCAGGTGCGGATGATGTTCAGCGAACCCAGAGCCGGAACCAGACGCTGAACCTCGCGGAATTGGCGCAGCGTGTTTTCAGGTTTGACATAGGACCGGCAGATGTCGCTGAGCGCCGGACCGCGCGGGCCTCCGCCATAAACGACATTGCCGCGCTCCACTTGCCGGAGGTACACGACCTCCTCATCGATATGAGAGAGAACACCGACGACCGGCTTCAGCGCATAGGGGACCGGTTCGGTTACGGCCATTTGCGGTCCGCGCGCAACGATCGGCGTGGGTTCGCCGAATTGCGCCGAGAGTTCGTTGCCCCAGGCGCCGGCTGTGACGAGAACAATTGGCGCGCGAAATCGCCGGTTGTCAGTCGTTGAGATTTCGAAGTCTTCGCCGTTTTTGGTGATGGTGTCGACGCGCGCGTCTTCGACCAAGACGGCACCATCGCGAACCGCGGCACGGGCGAAGGCGGGTGCGGCAAGGCGGGGATTTGCATGTCCATCATTGGGGGACCAGGATGCGGCGACCGGCTCCGGTCCGATGAAGGGAAACCGATGGCGCAGGGCGTTGCGGCCGAGCAATTCGAGCTCGAGGCCGTAGTCGCGGGCTTTCGCCGCATAGTCTTCAAGTTTGGCAACGTCTTCCTCGCGATAACATACCCGCAGGTGGCCCGTTGGAAGAAACTCCGCGGTGTCGCCGACAAGCTCGCCCAGTCGGCCCCAAATCTCCCTCGATCGGTTTGCCAACGGCAATTGGGGCAGAAAGCGTCCTTGCCGCCGGACATTGCCAAAGTTCACGCCGCTGGCCTGCTGGCCGACACGTCCACGTTCCAGCAGGGTGACCGACCGTTGGCGTTGACGCAGGAAAAAAGCTGCAGCCGCACCCATGAAACCGCCGCCGACGATCACGACATCTGAAGCAATCGAGCTCATTTCGTTTCCGCCGTGGTTGCAATCGCAAGCGGCTTTACCGGAGCCTGTCCCCGGATGCGCCCGACCTGTTCAACGGGCAGTCCCGTCGCCTGAGCCGCAAGTTCCGCGGCGGCATGGCCGCAATACCTGCCTTGGCACCGACCCATGCCGACGCGACTGAATGCCTTTGCGCGGTTTATCTCGCCCGTGCCGCCGCGTTTGACGGCGGCGCGAAGCTCCCCCGCGGAGATGTTTTCGCACCGGCAGATCATTGTGTGATCCGGCAACTCACCGACAAGATCCGACGGCCACGGGAATGCCGTCGTCAACCCGTGTGCGAAACGGCGCATTGTCTTCATCCTGGACAGGAGACGCGCCTGCTTGCCGTGGTCGGTGGCTTTTACCGAGAGGTCGTCGAGTGCCGCGCAAGCTGCCAATTGCCCGGCTGTCTCGGCCCCGTCCGCGCCTGTCACGTATGCCCCGTCCCCCGCGAGGTAAACGCCGTCACAGGTCGTGCGTCCGAAATCGTCAATCCTGGGCAGCCACTGGCGTGTCGTCGCATCGTAGACGAACTCGCATCCCGCCAGGTCGGCAAGTTGTGTCTCCGGTCTGATATGGTAGCCAAGCGCGACCGCGTCACAGGAAATGCAGGCTTTACGACCATCACGTCCGGCGACGGTGACAGACTTGATCCGCTTGTCGTCGTCCAGATCGATGCTTTGCGGCGTGACGCCCGACAGCACTCTTGTACCGCTCGTGAGCAGGCTGGCCTTGAGACGCATGCCCTTTAACAGCGCAAGCGGGCGCGAAAGCAGTTTCGGCAGCGCCCTGACCTGCAGAGTGAAGGAGGCGGTGTCAAGAACGGCCGCGACATTGGCGCCAACACGCACATATTGCGCGGCCACCAGATAGAGCAACGGCCCGGTTCCCAGAAAGGCGACATTTTTGCCGATTGCACAGGCCTGCGCCTTGAGCGCGATCTGTGCGCCGCCAAGGCTGTAGACGCCGGCCGCATTCCAACCCGGGACCGGCAGCAACCTGTCGGTCGCCCCGGCGCAGATGATGAGCGCGTCGAATGCAAGCGCACGGGATTGGCCGTTGTGTTCGATGTGAAGTTTGTGGTCGGCGATGTTCCAGGCAAGGGCTCCGGGAAGATAGTCTATGTGCGGAACCAGTCTTTCAAACGTTTTATGCAACGCATCGGCACGCGACGCTTCGCTGCCATACAGCTCGATTTTTGACCGTGCGAACCCCTCCGGTTGCCGACGGTAGATCTGTCCGCCGTCCTGGCGTTCCTCCGCCACAATCGTGGGGCGCAATCCAGCCGCGACGAGCGTCTCTGCGGCACGCACGCCGGCAGGGCCGGAGCCGACGACTATGATCCGTTTGTCAGCCATTGCGATCCAGAAGCTTTCGTCAAAACACGCATCCCGGCATCAACAGGTGTCGTGCAAGCGCGCGTGGATGTGCCGTCTTCCAATCTGACCCAGCAATCCTGACACGCCCCCATCAGACAAAAACCCGCCCGCGGGCCATCGCCGAACTCCGAGTGGCGGAGAACGTCAGCCTGGTTCAGTATCGCGACCAGCAGCGTGTCGCCTTCAAGGCCCGTTGCCGCGCGACCATCGATGAAGAACGCGACGGTTGGGCGATCTTTCTCGGACAGGCGGTGGAAACTGCCGGTCAAACTGTTCTCCTTCGGCCGTTGCCGCCCTGAAAGGTTTGAACGGCGCTGCACATTGGGTTGCGAGGAATTCTAGTGTTGCCTGCTCCTTCGTTGCCAATACAATGAGTTTGGTAGTATATAACCGAGAGTTATGGCATTTTCGGCGGGAACCATGAATGCAAGACAGCTTGAAATCTTTCGCGCGATCATGCGCCACGGGACGTTGACCGCGGCGGCCGAGTCCCTCCACGTATCGCAACCTGCCGTGAGCAAGGTGTTGCGGCATTTTGAAAGCCAGATTGGATACCGGCTGTTCGAACGGCTGGGCGGTCGGCTGGTGCCGACGGCGGAGGCGCGTCTGTTGATCGGTGATGCCGACCGCATCTTTCGCGAAATTGAAGCCTTGAAGGTTTTCTCGGACCGGATCCGCGACAAACAGATCGGACTCCTCCGTATTGCCGCCAGTGCCCCTGCGACGTTCGGCCTGTTGCCGGCCGCAGCAGAGCGGTTCCGGCAGCGCAATCCGGAATTGCGGCTGGACCTCATAACCCTGCCGGCCGAGGAAATCAGCGAGCGCATCGTCGTCGGAGACGTTGACCTTGGATTGACCATGGTGGGGCTGGAACAACCCGGCGTTCGTTCGGAGGTTATCGGGCGCTCGGAAATCATCGCCCTGGTCCGCCCTGACTCGCACCTGGCGGACCTTGAGCGTGTCGAACCTGCCGATCTGAAGAACGAGATATTGATAAGCTATGGCTCCAATACCCATGCAGGCGCTCTCCTGGACCGGGTGTTCCAGCGCAAGGGGCTGACAAGAACGATAGCGATCGAAATCACTTTGTCGGTTGCCGCGGCCCCGCTGGTCCAGCGCGGACTCGGAGTCGCCCTCGTGGACGGGCTCGTGCCATGGGAAAGTTTTGGCGGCCTGACTGTCCTCCGGTTCGTTCCCAGCACAACGCTCGAAATCACCCTGACGACCAGCACTGTGCTTCCAAAATCGCGCTTCGTGCGTGAGTTCAGGCGCGACTTGAAAGCGGTGTTTTCCAGCCGCAGGCGCTGACAGATTTCACCCGCTGATAGGCGCACGCTAACTGTCCACAGCCCCTAATGCCCATCAAGGCCAATCAACACACTTTTCTGTCGCAAGTTTGCTTCAAAGGCCTGGCGACCCAGGTCCCTGCCAATTCCGGAGCGCTTGAACCCGCCTGTCGGGATAATGAAATCCTCGCTTCGGCCGTAACGGTTGACCCAAACGGTCCCAACCTCGAGACGACGGACCGCCTTCAATGCGCGGGTCAGGTCATTTGTATAAAGACCTGCGGCAAGGCCGTAGACAGGATGGTCCGCCAGTGCCAGCCCTTCTTCCTCGTCCTCAAAGCTCTGCACGGTTAACACGGGGCCGAATATCTCCTTGCGAGCGGCGTCCGTCTCCGCGCTGACATCGTTCAGGATAGTCGGCGCATAATATGCACCGCTTCCGAACCCCTCCATCGAACGGCCGCCGATCACAACCTCCGCGCCTTGACCAACAGAGGTCTCGACGATGGCGTCGATCCGATCGAACTGCTTTTGAGAGATGATCGGCGAGTAGCCCGTTGCCTCATGCCATGTCGGTCCGGGGGTGGCTTGCGACATCAGAGCTGCGATCCGTTCAAGCATCTCGTCGTGCCGGCGACGATCAACGATCAAGCGCGATCCGGAAACGCACACCTGACCTGCATTGCTCAGGATTCCTCCCGAAATGCAGCGTGCCGCCAAATCCGTGTCGGCATCTTCGAAAACCAACTGGGGGCTCTTGCCACCGAGCTCCAGCGTGACCGGCTTGATACCGCTCTCCGCGCTGGCCGTCATTATCCTGGCACCGGTTTCGGTCGAGCCGGTAAAGGTGATTTTTGCAACATCCGGATGGCGGCACAACAAATCCCCGGTCAGTGCGCCCTCGCCTTGCACGACGTTGAAAAGGCCGGATGGAAGACCGGCATCGATGGCGAGCTGGGCCAGAAGGACGGCGGACAGGGGCGTCAACTCAGACGGTTTGAGAACGACCGCGTTGCCCGCCGCGAGAGCCGGGGCGATCTTCCATCCAGCCATGACCAATGGAAAATTCCACGGAGCAATTGCGGCCACGACGCCGTAGGGTTCGGCGACCACGAACCCGAACCGGTCATTCGCGGTTGCCGCGACATCGCCGCCATGCTTGTCGGCGAGCTCCGCGAAAAAGCGGACCGTTTCCGCAAGGTAGGGAACATCCCATCGTGCAGCCTGGGCAATCGGCCGCGTCGAACCCAACGCTTCCAGACGGGCCAGTTCGTTGCAATGGCTGTCGATGAGGTCTGCCCAACGGTTCAGTACCCGCACACGTTCGCGCGGCGCCGCGTGCGGCCATCCGCTCCGCCGGTATGCGGCAAGTGCCGCATTAACCGCGCGATCCACGGTCTCGGAACCGGCCGACGGAATTGTCGTGTATTCGGCGCCGTCACTCGGCCGGCGGACTGCAATGGATTGGGACCGGTTTGCAACAAGTGCGCCGCCGATAAGGTGGCCATTCGGCAAATTCTGAGAGGTAGGATCAAAATCGAGCATCTTGCAGCCTCTATTGATCGGGGACACCAGACTCCGACACCTCGATCGTCGGAACACTCTCTATGATCAGCGGCCGCGCTTCAAATACATCTCTAGTAGAAAGGCATAACCCGAGGTTATGGTTCTCAGTGACGGGACATTTCGCGTTACGGCTTCTCTTCTCCTATCCATTTTGAGCTGGGACAGTGAACAGTCCCGGGTTTTCTGGATATTCCCGGCTCTCTTTTTTGCTGCCGTCCGAACTTGACGAGCGACGGGATCCGAGAGCAATACCCTCTTACCCGAGGGGATCAACAGCTCATGATCCACGCCGCATGCCTGCCAATCAGGGGATGCCATCCATGGCAAACGCAGCATGCGCGATGAAGGAACCGATGCCTCCAATTGTGGTTGCTGCCCGATCGAATTCGGGTCGACTGCCATACCGGGTCCGACAGACAAGCTCATTCCTTTTCATGGCCCGCAAAACCCTTGGGCCAGCGCCACAACTGGAACACGCCGTTCACCATACGCCGGCCATGCCGTCGGGGCGGATGTGTGAAATTGCGATGTCATTCCTATCCGCATGCGGGAAAATGCTGCGGAAGCTTGAGTGCAGGACCATCCGTGCAACCGAGTTCGAATTGACCAGATGCCAAGATATGTGGCATAAAATCACATTCACATAACAGGTCTAAATTTGACGGGCGAGAACAATTTTACATAAAGCTATCCAAAAAAATTGTTTAAAAACAATAAATTAATTTGAGTTTTGATATGCCGAAAAATATGCATGATCAAGCGGTGTGATTTTCAGCTGCAAAGATAACATTTTTTTATTTAAAAAAACACTTGAAAAGTTTTAAACTCGGTGGCAGCATTTTCCCGGTTCTGGAAGAGTTTGCCGGAGTGCATCATGAACGGAGAGGAGCGGCGACGGTCGATACTTGATCATCTTCGGGAGGTCGAGACGGAAACCGTTGAGGCGCTCGCGATCATGTTCGGCGTCAGCGGCATGACCATTCACAGAGACCTCGACGTTCTTGAGCGGTCCAATCTGGTTCGAAAGATCCGTGGCGGCGCGACGATCGTTCCCTCGGTCATCTTTGAGGGCGATTATGCCTATCGCGAAGTTCAAAACTTCGGCCTGAAGAAAGCCCTTGCCCGCGACGTGGTGCAACTCATTGAACCGGGCATGGCGGTCATGTTCGACGACAGCTCGACCGTCGCGGAAATTGCGCCGCTTTTGAAATCGGCGGCTCCATTGACCGTTGTCACTCATTCGCTCCCGGTGCTGCGTGAACTCGAGAACGTAGAAGATATTAGCCTCATATGTCTTGGCGGTGTGCTCGATCCGCTCAACAAGTGCTATGTCGGCATGCTTACGGAGAAGACCATCCGGTCGATGCGGGTGGATCTGGCGATCTTCTCGGCCGCTTGCGTCCACGGCGTGACGGCTTACCAGCGCGACACCGACGACATCGTGCGCGTCAAACACGCGATGATGTCGAGCTCGGACCGCCATGTCCTTGTCGTCGACCATACGAAATTCGGCAAATCCGCGCTGTACCGTTTCGCCCCGCTGGATGCGTTTGAACAGATCTACGTCACCGACGGGTTGGCCGAGGCTGAGTGCGAGCGGCTGGCCGCCGCGAATATCAATATCAAGCTTGTCAGTGCGCAATCGACCGGGTCTCAACCGACCTAGCGCAAGACAGAAAACAACAGGATGGCAATATGCTGGGAGCAATTGGAAAAACACGGCGCCTTAGCCGTCTCCTGCGTGGACCAGGCGGGCGCGGAGCCTGTTTTGCCTTCGACCACGGCGCGCAGCTCGGCCCGATCCCGGGCTGCGAGGATGCCGGCCAGGTGATCGCCGATGCCGTGCAGGCGCAGCTCGACGGCATCATCCTTTCTCCGGGTCTTGCCATGCGGCATGCGGAGCTTTTGAACGCAAACGACGCCCCCGTCGTGATCTTGAGGCTCGACCAGACAACGATGTGGCGCGTGGGCGCGGAAAACGGATATCCCGAAGGCCATTCACGCATGATCGCCTCCGTCGAAGAGGCGGTTCAGATGGGGGCCGACGCTGTCATCGCCTACCTGTTTACCTGCCACACCGATCCGGGCCTCGAGACCCGCTCGATCGAAATGGCAAGCGAGGCGGCTCAGAGCGCCAGGCGGTGGGGCATTCCATTGGTCCTGGAACCGATGGCCGCGCGCAACGGCATCGTCGAGGACGTCTTTGATGCCGAGGTGATCGCCATGAACTGCCGCATCGCCGCGGAGATCGGTGCGGATGTCGTCAAGACTGACTGGTCGGGCGATGTCGAAAGCTTCCGGAAGGTTACCAGTACGGCCGGCGTGCCGGTTCTTGCTGCCGGCGGTACGCGCCTGGACTCCGATGCCGACGTTGTCGCGACGATCAACGCGATTTTACAGGCAGACGCGCAGGGCGTCCTTTTCGGGCGCAACATTTTTCAGGCGGAGAACCGCCTTGCTCTGATGCGTGAAGTGCGCCGCGTAATTCACGATGTGTGACGTGTCCGAAATCCAGGGCATGTCCAGAGCCAAAAAGCAACGGTTTCAATCCGTTCACCGGTTGCGCGGCAACCAAAATCTAGATGGAGGATGAAGGATGACAAAGATGAGATCTAAGCGACTCAAGTTCGGCGCCTCGCTGTTTGCACTGAGTTTTCTGTTGGCACCACAGGCCGTCTCGGAAGAGCTGACGTTCGTGTGGCACGCCGGAACATGCGCGGACGCCTTCGTTGAGATTTCCCGCGACTTTCCCGGAGACATCACCATCAAGGCCGCCGTCGTGCCTTACGGTCCCGAGTGGCACAACAAGATCGCATCGGAATTTGCGATTAAGGGTGACGCCTTCGATTTCGCCATGTGGGACAGTCAATCGACCGCGGAATTTGCCGGCGGCGGACATGCCTATTCCATCAACAAGGTGTTTGAGTCTTCCAAGGTTCTCTCGCCCGACCTGTTCCCGGCGGCGAGCCTGGCGCGCTACGGGGAATACCCGGACAATTCGGGGAAGCTCTGGGGACTTCCTGTGAATCAGGACGCCTACGGCTTCATGTACCGGCGCGACCTGTTTGAGAACCCGGATGAAAAGGCTGCGTTCAAGAAACGTTATGGCCGCGACCTTGCCGTGCCGCAGACCTATCAGGAGGCGGCGGAAGTCGCCGAGTTCTTCACCCGGCCCGACCAGGACCTCTATGGTTGGGGACAGATGGGCGGTCGGGAATACGACTTTGCGACCACCGCCTCCAACTCGTTCCTTTGGTCGTTCGGTGGCGAACTCTACAATCCCGAGACCAATGAGGTTCAGGGTTATCTTAACTCCCCGGCATCCATCGACGGTATCAAGGCCTACGTCAAGATGTTCGAGTACGGACCTTCGGGCAGCCAGAACTGGGGATGGGACGAAGTCAACGCGGCATTCCAGCAAGGAAAGCTCGCCATGGCGATGCAATGGTACTATTTCCACGGCTCCAATTCGGATCCCAAAGTGAACCCGCATGCCGAGAACACGGGTTTCGCCAACCTGCCGGGTGCGATCGGTCGCGATGGCCTCTTCCGTCGTCAGTTCTCCGTTGGCGGCCAGGGCATGGGCATCAACACCTATTCGGGCAAGATCGACTCGCTCGTGACATTCATGGAATGGTACTTCCAGCCCGAGCAGCAACGCCGTTACGCGCAGGTTTGCCAGACCGGACTGAAGTCCGTCCTGGACAGTGCCGAATGGCAAGATCTGAACAGCTACAACAAGCACTTTGCCAAAGCGCTGCAGTTCACCAACGATTACTGGCACCTTCCCGAATACGCCATTCTTCTGGACGTCCTGCAGGAGGAGGTGACCAATGCCGTCTCCGGACGGAAATCGGTTGAAGATGCGTTGACCGACGCTGCCAAACGGCACGAGGACGTCCTGGCGCGCGCCGGCTATGAGATCAAACGCGGCGACAGTGCGCCCGAAGTTCCAGACACCGTCATCACACCCGTTGGACAACCTGAAGTCGTTGCCCTGCCGGTCGATTGACGGCCTGCGGGCGGAGCCGACCTCTCCGGCTCCGCCTTTTTGTGAAACTTCGCTGCTAGACCCCGGGACCCAGAGATATGCGGAAGTCGTCCATCACGATCATTCCAGTCTTCGTGGTTATTGGCCTCTATCTGGTGTTCTCAATGGGGCCCATTGTCTGGATGTTCCTGTCATCGTTGAAGGACAGGCAGGAGCTGTTCACGTGGCCGCCGAGCCTGATTTTCTCGCCTGATCTGGACAGCTATCGAGCTGTCTTCGGTCTTGGCGAAGCAAGGAACTCCGCCAGTTCGGAAGGATTGTTCCAAGCCGTGATAACGTCGATCATTGTCTCGTTCGGCGGGACCGCCCTTGCCGTGACCTTTGGCACGCTTGCGGGTTACGCCGCTTCGCGTTTCGCATTTCCCGGCCGTGACGACTTCATGTTTTTTGTTCTTTCGACCCGGATGATCCCGCCGGTGGCGGTCCTGGTCTTCTATCACTTCATGTTCGCCAAGCTGGGCCTTATCGACACCCGCCTCGGATTGGTACTCGTCACCACGTTCATCAACCTCGGTCTCGCGACCTGGATCATGAAGGGCTTCTTCGACAGTGTGCCGCGGGAAGTGGAGAATATCGCGCTCGTTAACGGTTACACGCGGCTCTATGCTTTCAGGAAGCTTGTTCTGCCGATGGTCCGGGGCGGGGTCGCGGCGACGGCGGGCTTCTGCTTCATCTTCGCCTGGAACGAGTTCACGTTCTCCTCGGTTCTCGCCACGACGCGCGCGCAGACCTTACCTGTCAAGATTTCTTCAGCCATGGGAGCGACCGGGATCGAGTGGGCCCAGATTTGCGCCGCCGGTGTCGTGCTCGTTGTGCCCGTGGCGGTGTTTTTCTACCTGATCCGCAAATATCTTCTAATGGGCATGACCTTCGGCGTGCTGGGTGGGTCGAGGAACTGACATGAACACTATGCCGGGCATCAATGCACACACAGGCGGTCAGAAACGCGTCATCCCGAAGGCGACGCCCGATGGTTTGATTTGCGGGCTCTTTCTCGCCCCGTCCCTGTTCATCCTGATCTTGATGGTCGCCTATCCCTTTGTGTCGCTGCTCTACTACAGCACGCTGAGATTTTCGGTGCTGCGCCCCCTGCAGGGCGCTCAGGAAGTCGGCCTGCTGAACTACACGTCGATGCTGACAGACGTTTCTCTCTGGCAAAGGTTCATTTTCACCGGGCAGTTTGTTCTCTCCACCGTTATCGTTCAATTCGTCATCGGGATTGCGGTTGCCTATGCCTTCTCGCGCGATTTCCGCGGCCGGGACCTGATCTTCACCATGGCGCTGCTGCCGATGATGCTGTGCCCGATCGTGGTCGGTTTTCTGTGGCGCTACATGTTCAACTCGGAGTGGGGGGTCATGAACTATCTCATGACGCTCATTGGCATTGGAAAAATCGACTGGCTCGGTGTCGCCGACAATGCGCTTCTCGCGGTGGTCATCGCCGATGCCTGGATGTGGACCCCATTCGTTATTCTGCTTGCCACGGCGGCGTTTCGCGGGATCCCCAAGGACATTCGTGAAGCCGCGCAGATCGACGGCGCCTCTGCCGCCTATCAATTCTTCCGCGTCACGCTGCCGCTTTCGACACCGATCCTGCTCATCGCCTTCCTGCTTCGCCTGATCGACGCATTCAAACAAAGCGATCTTTTCCTCGCCATGACCGGTGGCGGACCCGGTTCGGAGACGGAAACCGTCTCGTTTCGTCTCTCAAAGATCGCCTTCAGCTATTTTTATACGGGCGACGCTTCGGCCCTTGCCGTCATTCTTCTGGTGATCATCATCGGACTATCCCTCATCCTGGTAAGACACCTGAACCGCGTGAAGGGGCGCCGCTGATGTCGCGAATTTCGCTCAGCAACGTAGATGTCCGCTTCGGAGACGTGCATGCCGTCGATTCCATCTCGCTCGACATCGCGGAAGGAGAGTTTGTCGTTTTCCTCGGGCCCTCGGGCTGCGGGAAGACAACGACCCTGCGCTGCATCGCCGGTCTGGAAACGCATTCAAGCGGCACGATTAGCTTCGACGACAAGGTCGTTGACGACCTGACACCCCAGCAGCGCAAGGTTGCCATGGTGTTTCAGTTCGTGTCGCTTTATCCGCACATGAAGCTCGCCGAGAACATTGCCTTTCCTCTTCGCGCAAGCGGGGAACGCGGGCCGAGTGTCATGGAAAAAGTCAACCGGATCGCTGAAGTCTTCGATCTGAAGGACATGCTCCACAAGCGCCCCAGCGCGCTGCCGCCGGGCGCCTGGCAAAAGGCCGCTCTTGCCCGGGCCATGGTGCGGGAGCCGCGAGTCCTTCTGCTCGACGAACCGCTTTCTGCCATCGATGAGCAGTTCCGCGAGGAAATGCGTTGGGAACTGAGGCACATTCAGAAAGAGCTCGGGACGACGACCATTCATGTCACCCATGATCAGCGTGAGGCGATGTCGCTCGCCGATCGGGTGGTGTTGATGAAGGACGGGCGGATCGTGCAGGCGGGAACGCCCGCTGAACTGTTCGATGAGCCTTGCGATCTCTTTGCCGCGCAGTTCATCGGTTCGCCGTCGATGAATCTGATCCCCGCCGCGGTCGAGAACGGTGACGTCCGTGTCGGCGGCCAGCAGATCGCCTTGCCGGACGAACTCCTTGCCAAGCTTTTCGAGACCGGCGGCGGCAAAGGCATGACCCTGGGGATTCGCCCCCGGGATGTCACGCTTGCCGGCACGGGAGAAGGACCGGAAGTCGAGGCCACCATCGTCAGTGTTTCATCGCTCGGACGCGAATACCGGATGGACTTCGAACTTGGCGGCGCTGTCTACAAAGGAACCTTGCAGGGAAGCGGGGCGCCTCAGGATCGCGTGCGCCTGGCGTTCGACAGCAGCAAAATTCTGTTTTTCGGGCCGGATGGCCGCAGGGTGAGCCTCTCATGACAACGGTGATTGAAGCGCGGAACCTGGCAAAATCATTCGGCAGAGTCCGTGCGCTCGACGGACTCAGCTTCTCGGTGAAAGAAGGAGAGATTCTGGCGCTCCTCGGTCCCACAGGCGCCGGCAAAACCACCACCATGCGCTGCCTCGCCGGGCTCGAGAAACCGGATTCCGGCGAAATCGTCCTCGACGGCGTGGACGTGACCGGCGAGAGCGCCCGTGCCCGCGATGTTGCGGTTGTGTTTGAGGGGTTCAACCTTCTCCCCACGCTTTCGGTTCGGGACAACGTGGCCTTCCCGTTGAGGTCCCCGGTATATAGGGAAAGCGAGGACTTGATCGCAAGCCGCGTCAGCACCGCCGCGGCCGATCTCAAGATCTCCCATCTGCTTGATCGCCGGATCGACCAGCTTTCCGGCGGAGAAAAACAGCGCGTTGCCATAGCCCGCGCGCTCGTGCGCCGACCGCGCGCGTTTCTGCTCGACGAACCGCTCAGCGCCCTCGATCTGAAGCTGCGGGAGGCACTTCAAGCAGAACTCAAGGAGGTTCACGAAAAGTTCGGCGCAACCGTTCTTTACGCGTCGCATGACTTCCCGAGTACCGCTGAACTGGCCGACCGTATCGCACTGATCGAGGATGGCCGTATCTTGCAGATCGGCCGTTTGCCTGAATTGATCGCCGATCCGCATTGGCTTTCGGTCGGATTGCTGATCGGCAGCCCGTCGCTTGCTCAGTTCTCGGCCGGGGCCGCCGGCGGCGAGGTCACAATCGACGATACGAACTGCGTCTTCAGCGCCGCCAGCCTGGATCTTTCGCCCTCGGTTTCCGGCGCGGTGCGCATAGGCATTTGGCCCGAAGATGTCGTCCTTTTGTCCGAGGCGCGTTCCGGTACACTCAGCGGCATCGTATGGGCGACGGATTTCCGTGGAGCGGACCAGGCTATCGAGGTGCGCGTTGGCTCTCACCGGTTGCGCAAAGCCGTGCCGCGCGACATCCTGTTGCGGGAAGGCGAGACCGTACATCTCTTCCTACCGCCGGAAAGCTGCTTTACATTTGCACCGGAAACCGGGCGACGGCTTGACACCCGGACCAAGCGAAGCGCGGACGCGCAATCGGCTGAAGCCCACTAGGGAGCGCCTGATGATCAAGCTTTTGTACGTACTGGCCAACACCCTGATCCTCGGTGGTTTCGGCATGCTGTGCCAGCCGTTCTTCGCGGCGCTCTACAGTCTCGGCTTCCCGGTCATTGTTGTCGGGGTGGCTATCCATATCGCCCTGGATCACGTTCCTCGATCCGGAGAAGAGGACATCTGAGCATCAGGAGGAAAGAATGCACAGTAAGAAGATCATCAACGCGCCGGACAGACTCATTCCCGAAATCATGGAGGGACTGGTTCTCGCGAGCCATGGCAGCCTTGTCCCGGTTGAGGGAGCCGATGCGCTGATCCGGGCCGACATGCCCGACGACAAAGTGGCCCTCGTCATCGGCGGCGGCTCCGGGCATGAGCCGATGTATACCGCCTATGTGGGTGACGGGCTGGCCGACGCCTCGATTCTCGGCAACATTTTCGCCGCGCCGACGCCGGATCACATACTCGCCGCAATCAAAGCGGCAGACAGGGGCAAGGGCGTTCTGCTCGTCTATGGCAATTATGCCGGCGACAACATGAATTTCGACATTGCCTCGGAAATGGCCGAGGCGGAGGGCCTGCGGGTGCGAACCGTCCGCGTCATGGACGACGTCGCGGTGCCGCGCCACGAAGATCGCCGCGGCATCGGCGGGGCCTTCTATCAGGTGAAAGTGGCGGGTACGGCCTGCCGCGAAGCCTCGACGCTCGAGGAGGCTGCCGCGCGCGTGGAGCATGCGCGGGAAAACCTTCGCACACTCGGCGTTGCCGTCAGTGCGGGTTCGATGCCGGAGACTGGTGAGCCCACCTTCTCTCTTGGTCCGGACGAACTTGAAATCGGCATGGGCGCGCATGGTGAGCCCGGCGTAGAGCGCCGCAAGATGATGTCCGCGCAGGATCTTGCCCGCGAGATGACGACCCTTCTGGTCGATGATCTGCCCTACCGCAGCGGCGACCGTGTTGCGATCCTGTTCAACAATCTCGGCGCGACGACGATGATGGAGCTCCTGATCGTCAATCGAACCGTTCGTTCCGAACTGGAGGCACGGGGAATAGAATGCGTGCGCACGGACATGGGCCACTATCTGACCTGCCAGGAGATGCAAGGTTTCTCCCTCACTCTGATCAAGCTCGACGACACGCTTGAAGCCGATCTTGCCGCGCCTTGTCGGTCGATCGGCTACAGCCAAGGGGCCTGAAGACATGTCGCTGGATGTTGCGGATCTGACTGCCCGGCTTCGCACCGGATGCGACGCCATAATCGCCGCGGAGGACATCCTGTCGGAAGCCGACCGTGCAATCGGCGACGGCGATCACGGTGTGGCCATGGCGCGCGGGTTCTCGGCCGCCGCCGAGGCACTTGCGAACTCCGAACCGGACAATGCGGCAGAGGTCTTCCGCCGAATTGGCATGGCCGTCCTGTCAAAATCCGGCGGCGCTTGCGGGGCGATCTTCGGAACCTTCTTTCTCGGAACGGCCAAAGCATTGCCTGCGGACCCCGGTCCGGCCGACGTTCTTGCTGCGATGGGCAGGGGGCTTGACGACATGAAAGCGCGTGGCGGCGCGGCGGAAGGCGATAAGACCGTGATTGATGCGCTCGCGCCTGCCCTGCGAGAGGCGGACAAGGCAACTGGATCGCTCGACGAGCTGTTCAAGGCGATGGCGCGTGGCGCGAAGTCAGGCGCTCAAGCGACCTGCGATATGCGCGCGGCAACCGGCAAGGCACGCAGCCTTGGTGAGCGGTCAGTCGGCTTCGTCGACCCGGGGGCCCTTTCGATGTCGACCTTTTTGACGGCCGCGGCGGGAGGCGCTGCGCCATGAAACCGCTTTGACGGGAAAGCCGCCGGTTCATGGGCATGCTCAGCTCAGGTTCAGGTCCGGCATAGTTTTCACCAGGTCGTCAACGGCCTTCATCTGCGTCAAAAAATCCTTGAGACGGTCCAGGGGCAAGGCGCTTGGGCCGTCACATTTTGCATTGTCCGGATCGGGATGCGCCTCGAGGAACAACCCTGCCAATCCCACTGCCAGACCCGACCGGCCCAACTCGGCGACCTGATGGCGCCGGCCGCCCGATGCATGCGCCAATGCTTCCCGCATTTGCAGGGCGTGGGTGACGTCAAAGATGATCGGTGCATCGTTGCTGCACTCCTTCATGGTCCTGATGCCGAGCATATCAACGACCAGATTATCGTAACCGAAACAGGATCCACGCTCGCACAGCATGATACGCTCAGTGCCGCATTCCCTCAGTTTCTCAACAAGGTTCCTGACTTGCGGCGGGCTCATGAACTGAGGCTTCTTCACATTTATCACAGCGTTTGTGGCAGCTACGGCGGCAATCAGATCGGTTTGCCGAGCCAAGAAGGCGGGCACCTGCAACACGTCGCAGACGTCCGCCACGGGGCTCGCTTGCGAAACCTCATGCACATCGGTTGTAACGGGGACATTGAACGCGTTTTTTATGTCCTGAAGCACCCTGAGACCCTCGGCCAGGCCCGGCCCCCGGAACGAATGAATCGATGATCTGTTTGCCTTGTCGAACGAAGCCTTGAAAATGTACGGGATGTCCAGCGCCCGGGAAACCGACACGAATGCTTCGGCTACGCGAAAGGCCGTGTCGCGGGATTCAATGACATTCATTCCCCCTATCAGCGTCATCGGTTGACGATTGCCGATACGGATATCTGCTATCTTCACATCCGCCAAAATGTGTCTCCTCCTGTTGGAGCGGGTCTGAGTAAATTTGGCCATCCCTACCATGCCGCATGCAAAAGGCCTCTCTGTTTCGCTTGGGTTCACCGCCTGACAGAGTTCGGATTGCGATATGATCTTGATGTCAGCGAACGGCGCCGTTGGATTTATGCTGCGAATGCCAAGAGATCCACGGTGCGGAAAGCCCGGCATTCCGCGCCATAGGGGTCACCCCACCGTCAGTCAATGTTCGAAGTCTGCTGCGCGGTCGAACATTGCGTGCAGCATCTCATGCCGCGGGACGCGCGAGCCGGGGTAGGCCGCGCGGCTGTGGGTCAGGCCGAGACCGAGCAGCGTCTCCGCGATCTTGTAGGAAAGCGGGCCGGGGTTGATCACCGGGACCGGCAGCCGCTCCGCGAGATAGGCGTGGGACTGGTGCATCGTTGTCGA